>ERZ761597.111-NODE-111-length-17978-cov-5.602299_pt1 | contig 17978 bp, 26 predicted proteins | sample MGYA00433093_ERZ761597 | MGnify/ENA primary metagenome ERZ761597 (study PRJEB28899, sample SAMN03785557) | bioreactor sludge metagenome | biome: EBPR Sludge; feature: EBPR Bioreactor; material: 0.22µm filtered reactor supernatant | place: Saint Lucia: Queensland... | reverse complement strand
CGAAATCGCCCCTGATTTTCGTTGCCACGGACAGGGGTCAAACCGGACTTTGACGCAACCGGTACCAGCTGCGCTAAGTAACGCCGGAAAAGATACCCCGGTTCAGGGTGTCGGCGGTCTACCGATCAGCGGTGCGAGCTGCGCGAAGATGACGATCGTTGCCACTGCAGCGAGTACACCCAGCGCCACGCCGGCCCAGTAATTCGGCATTTGTTTCATGAGCGTGCGCAGGCCAGGACCGCACCGATCCAGCTAAGGGCCGCAATGCCCATGAGGGCGCCCAGATATCCCTGCCAGAACCCGCGTTTGGTCTCTCGATCCACGGTTCCATAAGTTTACTGACAAAAGTTCCCGGATCGCGATTGAAAATCGTGAGGGGCCTCCAGTTCGCACTATTGACAACCATAGACATACTGTGCGTATACTTGACCGCGCACAATCTATGATAAGGAGTTGCACGATATGAAGTGGCAGTTGGCGGTGAAGAACTTGCTGAGCACGGCCCGGGCCTGCTTAGAATCCGGGAGTGTTTTGGGATTTTGCGAGCCACCCGCATCGGACGGGTGGTCGATCGCATGGAAAGGCGCACACGTCAGGCTCACCTACCTCGGCGAGCCGACGGTGGAGATGCGGTCGTGGATTCTGGCCACGATGCAGGAATCCGGGCTGCGCGACACTCGCGTGATTCAACTCACGAAGGGTGTGACTGGTTTCCATGCCCATGCCGCGCGGTGGTCGACGCCATTCCTCAGGACACCGATCGGTGCGGACTTCACCGAGATCCAGACGACATCCAGCCAGTTGTGGAGGAGCCCAGCGCAATGAAGCTCTTTGTGATGATTGACGATCCCTCTCGACGCTACACCGAAGACGAACTGCGACTCGCCAACATCGACGACGAGGAAGTCCTCGAATGGATGGATGGTGCTGACGTCGGCGAGCGGTTTGGAGCGGTCTGCGACGTGGAGCGAGTGGCATGAAGCGGAAGTCGCTGAAGGATTTCGATCGCGCTGCCTTCGTGTTCAAGCACCGGGTGCATGCGGTGCGAGCGCTCGCGAGCATCAAGCGCGGGATCGCGGGTCGACCGCCGGTGGTGATGCTTCAAGATGACGGCGGGACACTCCATCTTGAGGATTGGCTGACCGAATTCGTTGTCCTGTTTCGCACGGCCTGGAACCTGCCGGCAGACACCGTGTTTCACGTTTTGAGTGATCGCACGAAGAAGCAACGCTTTGTCCAGGTCGTCGGTCGTGGCTTGCCGGCTTTCGACGGCGAACTGCTGAGCGAGTCTGACCGCGAGGCGGCGGCATGAGCCTGAAGGAACTCAAAGAGGTACAGGGCGTGATGATCTACTTCGACGACGTCGCCAACTCCTTCAACGCCCTCGTTCAAGGGGCTGACATCAAGCGCTCCTCCCTGGCTGCGCTGGAGAAGGAGATCCGTAAGCGAGTCGGCGGTGGCTACCTTGCGATGACCTCGTCGGGACGCAAAGTGGAGGTTATCGAACAGGTCGACAACAAAATCCGGCTGAAGGGCGATAGGGGACCACTTCCTCCGCCAGTCCTTGTTCGTTTTGAGATAGCGAAGGCGGAGCGGGTGCAGGAATGACGGTTTTCGATTTCTCTCACATGTCGCGTGTGAAGCGAGCCATGGCCTGGCGTCGGGGATTCACTCTCCTTTGCCCCTTTATCGCCTTTCGGGGCGGGACGCCGGGCATTTTTTCGGGGGCTTTCTGTTCGTGAGGGACCGGGAAGCAGAGGCTCGCAAGTATCTGCGGCTGGGGCTTCGCCGGCATGTGCATCGGTTTGAGCCACGCGATTGGAGGAGGGTGCTCTGGACGGCGTTCATGATGCTCCTGGGTCTCTTGATCAGCGGGCTTGCTTGGACGCTTGGTCACCCGGTTCCGGATGACCCCCGACCGTTTCTTGAAGGAGGAACACAATGGCAGATATTGAAGAAGGCCCGCTGAAAAGGGAGATCCGGCCATGCGCTTTTTGGGAGCACCCACCCGAGGTCGGCATGACTTTGGACTGTCCGGTGATCGTTAAGGAGTTGCGGCTCGAGGACGCGATCGTGGTGGTGGAGTCTGCCATGGGCCAGCCAGTGAAGATGCATATGCCCCTCAGCTGCGTTTGCCCGCTTGGCGGCTATGCGATGCATACGGGTGCCGGTGGTGCGATCGAGGTAGAGAACTTGGCCACCGTGCCACCGGAGCCCTGTAGGGGACCGGACGATCTTCGGCCGATTTCGAACGAACTGTGGTGGATTCACCCGGACGGCGACTATGGGACGCGACTGGATGCCAGCGTCGTGGACGGCAGGATGATCAGCCAGGCGTGGTTCCGCGGCATTGGAGTCGTGGAAATCGTGCCGATCCTGGACGAGAACGGCAGCATTGTGATGTTCGACTGGCGGTATGTGGTGAATATCGACTACCGCGAGGAAGGTCTGCCGGATGCGCCGTTCGTTGAAGCCACGGAAGTCGGCGCGGCGTTCCCCGCCGCGGCGCGTCTCCAACCTCTCCTTGGGGATCGGTTGCTGCTCGACGTGAATCCCGAGGGCCGGATCAGGGTGTCTCCAGACCACATCCTCTTTGAGCTCTTGCCAAAGGTGCCGATGATCGCGGAGTTGCGGCGAGCGTTCGAGGTGCATTCGGCAGCAGGCAGCGTGGGCGCCGACAACGGCGGCAGTGCTGCCGAAGCGGAGGGGGCGGGCGCATCCGAAACTTCGGCGCCTACGCCGTCTGTGGATCCGAACATTGCGGCTCAGGCTCCGGTTGGTCCAGACGGGGGACCGATCCTCTAACATGTGGCGTTTGCTGGCAGGCCCGGAGGGACCGTTCGCGCTCGACTCCTCGCGGCCTTTCACTCTTGGGCCTGCCAGCCTTAGTTCGCCGGGCGAATTGATGCCGTTCGTCAAGTTAGCGCTCTGGATGGTGGCTATTACCTTGGCCCTGGAGTTTCTGAAGGCGCACTTTGGCAACCCGACCGAGCGACGGCTCGCGGGCCATTGCAAAGCCTATGCGGATTTCTGCGCTTGCGAATCGGACGCATGCCTTTGGGTGTGCATTGTGGGACAGCTGAGCGGTCAACGGCTACGGTTTCGTTTATCGGGATCGCCCGAGGATGTTCCCGGAGTGGGCTTCGTCTGCCTTGGGCCGGTGAAGGCCGTTCGCGACGCCACGATCCGTGAGGTTGTCGAACGGTATCGAAAGGCGCTGCGGGAGAGTGGGTGGTGAAAGAACCCGATATCATTAACGGCCGCCGGATGGCGTGGAACCTCCGGTCGGTGGACGCGATGGTCCGAAAGGTGGATTATCGGGCTTGCCTTGGCTCTTGGTTGGTGCACTGGCCAGGAGGGCACCCATGCTGGTCGTACTGGCTGCTGTCCGTCGTGCATTTGCGGCCAATTGCCGGCCAATCGCAGGAGCCTGCTCTTCACTTCCCCGACGCCGCTTACGAATTCAGCATTTTATCGGTAGACCCCATTCTGAATCCATATTTGCCAGACGAGTCCGAGGGTGGTGGGTATTTCACCTTGGTGCCACCGGACTTGATCTGCCAGGTCGCAGCGAATGGTTTTGATGACGCCCACGCCGAGAAGGTTGGGCTTGAATGGGTCGTGGACCTGGTGCGTGGTCCAGTAAGTCCGGATCAGGATTTTAGTAGCTACTGGAAGCACTACCTAAGGAAAAGGTTTGGCCAGGCCCCGTGAAAGAGCCTTTCTCGCCGATCGTGCTAACTGAACTCGCAAGCGAGAATGGCCATTCCGAGCGACGGCTCATCGAACTGGCCGCGGCGAACGAATTTCCCGGTGCCCAGAAAGTTGGGAAGGTTTGGTATTACTTTCCGGTGGTGCACTTGCTAGAATTGCAGCGTGGGGAACCGGCGCTCGCAGGGGCAGATCAAGAAGCGAAGTCGCGGGAATCGCACATTTTGGGAGGTCATTTCACCTCCCGACGACCTCGGAAGACGAAGTTACCGTACCGCCGCAACTGAAGCCGAGGCCGAGAAACTTCTTGCCGGTCTGATTGGCTCGCCGGGTCGGGGTCGGCAACAAACTTTCGCGCAGTTCTTCGATAGCGAGCTCGAGCAGATTCGGCTTACGCGGGCCTACAATACGTGGCGATCGGCAGAGCAGCTTGGCCGGCTTCATCTCTTTCCTTACCTTGGCCATTTGGTGCTCGCGAAGATCACCGCGCAGCACGTCGAGTCGGTACTCAATTTTATGGCGGAGCAGGGAGCAGGGGGTTACACGCGGCGAAACGTGCGAGCGATCGGAAGGCGCATGATGAACCGGGCTCGCCGGCTGGGGCTGTTGCCACTGGGGGCCGGCAATCCGTTTGGCGATGCGGAAGCCCCCCGAATCATTAAAGCCCCGAAGCAATTGCGATCAGTCGGACAGGTCATGCAACTGATCGAGCACGCGCCGCACGAGCGGGCGGCCGCGATGATCGCGGTGCTCGGGCTCACCGGCTGCCGCGTGGGGGAAGCTTGCGCCCTTTGTTCGGAGGATTTGACCGAAAACGCGATCGCGTTCGATGAGAACTTGGAGCGGATCGAGGGCGAATGGGAGTATGGCGACACGAAGAACCATCAGAAACGGCTGTTTCCGCTGGTTGGTTGGCACGGAGAGCTACTGCGGGAGCTTTTGATGCCGCTGAGGACGGATCGCGCTCGGGAGCCGCTCTTTCGGCAACAAAAGGGGAAGCACCGCGGCGAGCCGATCCACGAATCGACGGTTCGGAATTGGTTGCAGAGGTCTTGCATTGCGACGGGGTTGCCGATGATGCGGGTTCACCAGTTGCGGAGTTCGTTTGTGAATCAGTTGCGGCGCGAGCAAGCCGATGTGGCAGTGATTGCGGCGACGGTGGGCCATGCCTCGAGCCGAACGACAGCCGAGCACTATGTCGAGGCCGTGCCGATCGAGGTTTTGGACGTGCTTAAGCGTCGTCCGGAGTAGCGGGACTAACCTTAAGACCGCTCTTAAGAAAATTAAGGGCGCTACTGAAATCGAAATCGAAATCGGAACTCATGCTTTCTTGATGAGGCAGGTACTGGGAATCGGGGAAAAGCTACCAATCTCACCAAGGTGATCTTTGTGATCAGCGAGAACCCGAACATAGGGGTTGTCTGCATCCGGATTGACGAAGTCGACGGTGCCTTCGATGAAGACTTTGTCGCCAACCTTAAGAGGCGCTCCGTTCTTGTCCACCAGCTCTTTCGCCATGGCCGCAGTTTAGCACTCAACGGGGACGCAAGCGGGGATACTTCAGTAAGCAAACTGTTTTCTGCGGGGACGATCCTCAGTTCGAATGAACTGGAGCCGATGACCGGATTCGAACCGGTGACCTGCTGTTTACGAAACAGCGCGTGTCTAGGTTCCTTCGAGGCGAGAATCAGGTTCCTTTTTTCCATGTTGGCCCAGGTTCACCACGTCTAGAAACGGAGGCACTAGCGGGGACAGAAGCGGGGACGAATTGGCTAAAGTGGGAGCATGGTCAAGACCTACCAACATCACAAACCCAGTCCCGAGGGGATCGATAAGATCGCGAAGTTGCGACGACTTTATTCGGATCTGGACAATGCTGTGAAACAACTGGCTCCGGATACGCGGGAACGATCGATCGCGCTGACGAATCTAGAGCAGTCTGCGATGTGGGCGATCAAGTCGGTGGTGATTCACGACCCTCTCTCCGAGGTTGAGGACACCCCGCCCTTCATGCCCAACGAGACCAGGTAAGCGTTCCCCGCGATGGATTGCGAAATGTGCGGGCAGAGCGTTGAGAGCGAGGAAGACCTGCAGCGATGCTCGGTCTGCGGTCGGTCAATCTGTCCGGCGTGTTTCCCAAGGGGGATTTGGGCGTGTTACGAATGCCTAACGGAGCCACTAACTGCACGAGTTTCGGCCCCCCCCACTTGTGCGAAATAAGTAGCGGCGATGTTTGACCGTTGTGCGTATAATAAGGCGGGCTGATCGTGCGTGTCCCCATGTACGTGAGGCCCGCCCCGCCTCAAATCAGGACAGGGATGTTCGCGGAAGAGCTCTCGACATGGCGAGGGCTTTTCTTTTTTTGAAAGCATGCCGAACGTAGAACACTGGCAATCCGGCGTAGTGGCGCCGCGAGCGAATGCGATCAACACGGGTGTCTTGCCATGCCCGACGCACCTGCTGATTCGACGGCATGGCTTGCCCAGGCCAAAGCTAACCGACAGGTGCCAAGCCCCGATCGACAAGTTCTGGCGGCCGAAGATGGTGACGGAGTCTGTTGGACCGTTTAAGGCAACCGGTTATAAGCCGTTTTTGGCGGTTCTTCGAGAGCTGCACCGCGCGATCCGGGAGACGGAACCCAGCCTGTACGACGTGCTGGGAACCGCCGGCGTGTTGTGCGTCCGGCATGTGCGAGGTAACCCGCACATTGCCAGCAACCACTGCTTTGGGATGGCGATCGATTATACGATTGGGGGTCGTCTGGACATTCGCGGAGACGGCTTTTGCCAGCGAGGTCTTGTGCGGATTTACGAGATTGCCAAGTCAATTCATTCGGACCTTTTTTGGGGTTGCGGGTATGGGACGGAGGACGCGATGCACTTAGAGGCTTCGTATCGTTTGTGCGATCGCTGGGGGTTGATATGACGAAACTCTTCGCCGATGTCGCGTTCTGGAAGGGGTTTGCGGCGGTGCTGGTGGGGATGATCAACTTCGTGTTCCCCACGCCGTTGCTGAGGGAAACCGCGGTCGTTGCGATCGCTACCGTCGCCGTTGACACGATTACCGGAGTCATGGCGGCTTGGCAGGCGGGAACCATCTCGTCGCGAGGGTTCGCCAGGGTTCTCATGAAGATGGTTGGCTACGGCTCGGTCTGTTTCGTGGCTTCCGTTGCCACGCGGTACGTGCCAGGGATGACCGACATGCACGCCTTTGGCGTTGGCGCCGCTCTCGGTGTGATCCTGCTAACGGAATTGATTTCGATAACCGAAAACGTGCATCGAATGGGGGTGGAGTTGCCGTTTGGCCTCACCGACATTCTTCGCGATCGGTTGTCGTCGCGGCAGCAGCCGCAGCAAGAGGAAAAGACACTATGAAACTCAAAACCTTTATGATCTGCATGTCCGTTTGCGCGATGGCGCTGCTTAGCGCTGGGTGTGAGGCACAAGAGATTCGGGTGCGACTGGACGCCAAGGGAACGGTGGCGCCGGCGCTGATCCAGCCGTTCCATACCCTCAAGAACACCTTTGTTGGCGACCTTCGGATGTTCGCCTTCGGCGGGCTACGCTTGCAGGGGAATCAGTTTGTCGGTGGTGGCGGTATCGAGCGAAAGTTTCGCATCGCCGACAACGCAAGCGGCATTATCGGGATGGGGATTGAATTCTCGCCGGGGCGGAAGCCCCGTGGGGCTTGGTTTGTCGGGATGGAGCTTCGGGTCTGAATGACAGGAGCAGACACCCGATGGCAATGGCGAGCAGCGCGACCAGCAGTCCCCGGTCCTGTCGGTTGCTCGATAACAGTCCCATGATCCGAGTATAGATGGCGAGCGACGGAACCATTAAACGGGCGCGGCGCACCGCTGCGGTCAAGACCGGGCAATCGATCGGTTCGGTCGCGAGGAAGGAGAAGACTTCCAAGAAGAATGTGCGTCGCTCGGTCCAACGCGGCGAGGCAACGCTGGCCAAGCATCCCCAGGTCGAACGAGACTTCTGCACGCTTTTGGGGCAGTTTGTGACCGAGATAATGGAGACGAACATCGCCTTGCTGCGCAAGATCCGTGAACCGGAATATATCGAAAAACAAAACCCAGCCGACCTGGGCCAACTTATCGGAACTCTCAACACTAACGGTGCCGCCGTTCTTGCGGGATTGGCTGGCCTCTACCAGCAGCAGAGGGAAAACGAGCCTATGGCCGGCGGGACTGGATGAGCGGAATGCGGAGTGTGCTTGTCGTTTCGTTTTTGACCACGCCCAGACGGTCGAGGACACCTCGCTTAGCTACATGTCCATACCTCGGAAGGAGTATCTGGAAGAGGTTATTGCGGTGTGGCACGATTGCCTGCGCACGGGGACACCGCTTCATATCGAGAAGTCGCGGCGACTGATTCTCAGTTGGCTTTGCACGGTTCTGGAGATTCACGCCCTCGGGGCTTCGCCCGGACGGGGCCTGATTTCGGCAATCGCTTATGAAACGCCATTCGGCTCGAAGCAATTTGTCTGGCGCAGTTTCGCGGTGTACGACCGCCTGGTACAGCGCAGGCCGGATTGGAAGCTGCCTAAAGCGATCCACATGGGATCGATCGACGGCAAGCAACTCGATTCGGTGATCTTGCCCAACGGCAGCATTATTGAGGCGGTCAACTCGGAAGGGGAATCGTTTCGCGGTGGTGGCGCGGGCATTGTCCGCGTCGAAGAGCTCTCGCAGCGCAAACGGGCCAAGGCGATTTGGAGCCAGGCGGTTCGGGTTTGTGAGGGATTGCCCGGGCAGGTTGGCGGCTTTCCTTACTCGGTGAATAACGCCTCGGCGAACGCGGAATGGCACAGCATCAAGCGACCGATCTAAGAGCGCAACCGATCCAACGATTCGACTGTGCAGACGGTGGGCGGCTACTCCGGATTCATTACTCGGCCGATCCGGACAAACGCAGCATGGAGTGGAAAAAGAAGGCGAGTGAGGGCATGCCATCGGATGAATGGCGTCGGGAAATGGAGCTCGATGAGACGATCTGGGATGGCGAGCCAGTCTTCAACGCCTACGAAGATGCGGTTCATTGCCCGGCTTACTTTCTGACGAACGATATTCCGCTCTTTTCGGGGAGCTTCTACTTTGGATCGCTCGACGTGGGCATGACGATTCACCCTGCGGGGCTGCTGTGGCAGATTACGGGTCCTCCGCACCAGGTGCATGTGCTTGCTGAGGTAGTGCCGGACGGCTCGATGACGCTGGAAGAATTTTCGCCGTGGGTCGTGCAGGAGTCTCGAAAGGTCTTGCCGCAGCAGTTCAACGATGTGTACTGGTGGGCGGACGAAACGATCCGGACCCGCAGCGGCCACGATGGCCGAACTGGCCAGAAGGTTATTTTTGATGCCAGCGGTCTGATGGTGAGGCCGGTTTCGAACGCCTGGGCGCCGCGGCTGGCGGCTGGGGACTGGATGCTTCGCAACTGGATCGATGAGGAAACGCCGCGCCTGTACATTTCGGGAAAGCGTTGTCCGATCCTTAGGCAGGCCCTGCAGGGTGGTTATCGCTACCGCGACAAGTCGACGGCGCCAACCGAAGGTCCAGAACGGCAACTCTTGATGCCGCTGAAGAACGTGTTCAGCCACGTCGCAGACGCGTTCCAGTACGGCGCGGTTCGGATCAAGCAATTGATTGAACTCGGCCCCTCGGAATTTATGCGCGAGCTCGAGCAGCAACGCGCCCGGAGTCGAGCCGGGGACCGGTTGCCAGAGGGTCGGCATTTACTAGGAGGATAGGTGCGAAAGGGTTACGTCGAGAGATTCGAAGACTTTCTGTTTTTGGGCGGCGTGCCTTCGGGCGACGAGCCTTTCGGGGATGACGTTGCGATGATGTGCCGAGGATGCGTTGCGGTTTCGATGGACGAACCGCGGCATGCGTATGGCTCGCTTGCCCTGCCGGCAGACGTGGCGGCGAAATACCGACCGGACACGGCGACGGTCATCGGGCGCAGTCATCACGTCGAGCTGCCACTCGGGGCTCGCGTGGTGGTGCATCCCTATGACGGGAAATGGATCAGCGGGTTTTGGAATCGCTCTTACAGGGCAAAGGGACAGGTGAGGATGTACGGCGCAGTTGGCGAACGATTTGAAGAGGCGAAGGCGGTGGAATGGGACGAGTCGATTTGCGGATTGTTGCTACCGAAGTTCAAACCACTGGGGCGTCATATCCTGATCCTTCGGCCTGAAGAAGAGGCCAGGGAAGGGGACATCTACCTGCCGGACATGGAACATTTTCGCCAGCCGATGGGTGTCGTCGTGGCCAAGGGTGCGCGATGCCAGCGCGATGAGATCCAGGTGGGCAATCGCGTGATCATGCTCAACGGCGCGATGCGGCGCTTCAAATACACGGAAACGGACCCAGAAATCGGGCTCACCGAGCGGCATGCGCTCATCCATGAGGAGGCGATTCTATGCGTACTGACTTGATGAACGAATCGCCTCAGTTTACGAAGGCTCTTCTATCGAAATCTGAGGCCGGCAAGGAGCAGCGCAAGCGGCTTGCGGCGATTATCTGCGAGGAACTGGAGATTGCCAATGTCGCGATGGGATCGCTGCCGGATCGGTGGAAAGCGCTGGAAGCGATGTACCGCAATGAACTCGCGAAGTCGGCACGGAAGGCAACGAACAAGCCGGACGAAGTTCGGCTCCACTTTCCGCTGGTACAGCCGAAGATCGACGTGCTGTGCGGTCGCGTCCTGGACCCTATATTTGGCAACGACCCTTTCCTGGTCGCAAAATCCCGCGGGCCGGATCAAGATCCTGCGACGGTCATTCAGCGCGATGTCCATACGCTCCTTGAGATTGCGGGCTTCGAGCGAGTTGCCCGCACGGTTACGCCGATCGTGGGCGTAACGGGCCAGGCCTACGTCAGGGTGACCAGCGATTTGCAAGCGTCGGGACGGGGAACCCTGGATTGGCAGGCGTCGGTCACGAGTCTGGGGCCTATTGCTTACGCCGGCCTGAAGCTGGAAGGGATTCATCCGGCCGCAATGCGCATTTATCCAGCAGAAGTGGACAACTTGTGGGCGGCCAAAACCTTAGCCCACCTAGCTCCACCGATGCGGGTCCGCGAGATTCGCGAGATGCAAGAGATAGGTCGCTACTTCAACGACTTCCAGGACTGGCGTGGCGGTGATGATTACGGCGCGATGGAGATTGGCCGCTCGCAGTCGCAGGACCTAACAAGCACGGTTCAAGCCCAGGCGCAAGACGATCAGATTGTCGCGACGATGGCGGGCCTGCGCAAAATGTCGATCGACGGCGAGCCGGAGCGGTGGTGGGAGTTCGAGGTCGCGGTCACGGACGAAGAGTTACTAGCCTTTCGCGAGTATCAGCTGCCGCAGCCGTGGTACGTGCAATTGTCGTTTTTCCAGGAGGTTGGCTCGGTCATCCGGTCGAATTCGGTGGCCAACAACCTGCAGCATCTGCAGCTCGCGCTGAATGAATTCGGATCAACGCTCGCGAACGGCTCGTATATGGCGGCGTTTCCTCCGATCTTTTCGGAGGGGACATTTATGGGGCAGCACGTTCCCCAGTACCGCGCCGGCGAGGTTCAGCGACAGGAATTTGGCGGTGGGATCAATCAGGTAGATATCCGTTTCAACGGGGGATATATCCCTCAGTTGATGATTGAAATAGACCGCCGGGCGGATTTGGTCGCGCGCATTTCCACGAACGCTTCGGGCGGTCAATTCCGCGGAAATCCGACGGCGACCGAGGTCGCGGCGATCCGGACCGAACAGGATGCGGGTTTGGCCGAATACGTGTCGCAGTGGGGTTTGGGCGCGTGCCAGATCGCACAGCTGGCCTTGCTGCATTACCGGCTCAACTACGACCTATTCAAGGGCGTGTACGGCTCGGACCTGCAGTGCGAGGACGCGACCGATTTGGCAAAACCGGTGCGATGGGAACTGAATGGCAAGTCGGCAGCGCATACGAGTGCGATTCGGCTTCAGCAACTGCTGATGCTGATCAACATGGCGAACGACCCGGCGTACGGCTTCGACAAATACGAGCTCGGCAAGGCCTTCTTGGAGGCGTCGTCGCTCGCGAACGTGCGGACCATCCAGATTCCAAAGGAAGTGGCGCTGGCGAACAAGAAACTTGCCGAGCTTATGGCCGGCTTAGGAGGAACAGGTGGAGGATCAGGACCGACAGGATCATCTGAAGGCTCGACTGCAAACGTGGTGGGACTCGGCGGACTCTAGGCTGTTCCGCAATTACTTGCAGGCCCAGTTAAAGGCCGGCGTGGAAACGATGCTGACGGTCGACCCCGCGGATGTGTCGCGGATCGCCTCGGTGCAGGCGAAGTCGCAGGTGTTTCGATTTCTGCTCCGTGAGGAGCTGATCGACGAGATAGTGAGGTGCAATTCATGACAGACGACGAACAGATCGTTGCGATCGACGATCCGGCGGCTGGCGCTGCAGCGGCCCAGACGACCGAGGACGACGAGCCCAGCCCTGAGGCGGTTGCCCGGTACATGGAAGAGACTTTGCGCGAGCAAGGCTACGAAATCTACCGACCGGGGGAGACTCCAAGGGCGGCCAGTTCGCAGGCTCCAGCCGGCGATAGACTCGACGAGGTTGGCGACGGTGACGTGCCGGCCTATATGGTGCCGCTGCTGGGAACGGCGTTGCGACAACAGGTGGTCGCCAACTTGCCGCCGGGAGCGCCGCCGGAGACGGCTGAGATGATCGATGGCCTACTGGCCACGATGACGCCGACACAGGTTCAGCAGGCTTTAGCGGCTCCGGGAGCGGCTCGTTTGCTGGCCGAGTCGGCGCACAGCCAAGCGATGACCCGGGTGCATATGGCCCAGGTCCGCGGTGCCACGCCAACAGGCGTTGCTGGCGTTCCGAAGGGGCAGGTCGCCGTGACCGTGCCGAGCGAGCATGTTGAGGAATTCAACGCCTTGCGGGCGGTTTTCCCCGAACTGACGGTGGAAGACTTCCGCGCGGCAGGGATGGTGAAGGCGCGATGAGCACTGCACGACGAACGACGGTTCGGAAGAAGGCCGCACCGAAGGGTCCGGCAATGCCGAAGATTCCCGCTGCCGAGCAGCAGGCAGAGGTTTCGCCCGCCAGTGTGAGCACGGCGCCCGGTGACGTTCAGATGCTGCAGGCGGCGAACGAGGCCTTTGCCAAGCAACTCACCGAGGCTCAGTCCAGAAACAACGAGCTCGAATCCGAGCTTGCGCGGATCAAGGCCTCCTTGGAACTCATGAAGCCGCCGGCAGGGACTCCGCCGATGCGCACTGAGAATGAGCAGACCGCCGACGCGGTGTCGAGTCGACGAGGAAAGGGCTGGTGGGAGTCCGACAAGGAGAACCACTATGTGGAGGTGTCGCGGATCTCGCCGCGTGGCCCAACGTACCGCTCGCCTGTCGAGGAGTACAAGGACATGGGGTACCGCGTGGTCGACTGCCAAGACGGCGTGTCTAGTTCAGGCATGTGCCTGATGGCGATTCCGGCAGCCGAGTTCGAGCGACGCGAAGCGCAGGCCCATCGCGAGATTCAGGAAATGATGGGCGCCGGCGTGGAAATCCCGAACAAGACAAGGGACGAGCTCGAGAAGAAGAGCGCGATCCGACTAGCCGATTTGGTTGCCGAATTGCCGGTAACCAATGAACCTGCCGCGCCCGTGGTGGCCGGCCAAACCGTTGAGGTTGCCGTTCCGGTGACCTAGCTTAGATCAGACAAACAGCAACCCCCAAGAGGGTCGCCCGGCGTGGGCGGCCCTTTTTCATTCGGTCAGGAGGTGACCACAATGGCAAGCCGCGAGAAGTGTTTTCTCATGCGCGGTAGGTGGGAGATTCGTAATCTCCCGGAGGCTGCTTCGCAGTCCTTCAAATGGGGCGATCCCGTCATGTTTTCTTCGGGGAAGGTCGCGGCGGTAACGCTGACGGGGAGCGATCCAACCAAGACCCTGGATATGAGCGGCGTGGCCGGCATTATCGGCTTCGCGCTCCGCGCGGCAACGGGCACCGCGGATTCGACGATTCCGGTTGCGGTGCCGCTCGACGAATCGGAAATCTTGCTTCCAGTCGATCATGCCACTCCGGCGAGTGCTATCACGGCGGTGACGCAGATTGGCACCTCGTACGAAATGGGCTATTACGACGGCGTCTTCACGGTCCGGATCGACGTGACGTCGGCAGGCGACGTAATGGTGGTTCCCACCGAGATTGACACGACCTATCCGGTCGGCGAGCAGTATGGACGGCTTTGGTGCAAGGTCCTGTCCGCTGAGCGAGCGTTCGGCTAGCCCTTCGCTGGGCTAGCGGCAACTCTACAGGAGGTAGAGCAACATGGCACACGTCATTGCCCATTTTCGCGCGCTCTCGCGCGTGGGGCTCTTGAAGGTGATGGACCTTCACTCCGCCGAGACCCCCCAGCAATGGAAGCGGATCATCGGCGGGAACATCATCACGACCAAGCAGGAGTTCGAGCGGATCGATCAGATCAGCGACTTCGGACTCGCGGCGGTCGTCAGCGAAGCGACGCCAATCGCGTTCGACACCTTGCTTCCCGGCTTCACCAAGGACTACTACCCCCTCATGCGGGCGATCGGTTTTTCGGTGTCCAAGCAGGCCAACTACACCGATCTTTACAACAAGGTCAAGCGGCCCGGACCGAAGATGGCGGAAGCGCTGGATTCGACGCTGAACTTCGTTGTCGCGAACCTGCTGAACAACGGGTTTAGCTCAAGCTACACGGGTCCCGATACGAAGTCCCTCTTTGCGACGGATCACCCGCTCGCCAGCGGCAGCGCGTCGAATCGAGCTTCGACGGCTACTACGCTCGAAGCATCGAGTTTGGCTACGGCCCGAACGGCGATGCGGCAGCAGAAGAGCCACCGCGGCAAACCGATGCCGAGCGTCGGGGAAACGCTCCTTATCGTGCCGCCGGCGCTCGAATTCTCCGCTAAGACGATCTTGCGCTCCGTTCTCCTTCCCGGCACGTCGGACAACGACGCGAACGTGGTGAAGGAGACGATGTCGCTCGAAGTGAACGACTATCTGAGCTCGTCAACCGCGTGGTTCCTTCGGAATCAGAAGCAGCATTCGCTCTTTCTGCTCAAGCGGATTCCGAGGTTCGTGGAAGACGACTACAAGATGGAGAAGCAGATGCTGCTCTACGCGACCGGTGAGGAGTACGTAGCGGGCTGGTTTGACTGGCGCGGGACGTACGGCAACCAGGGAGCTTAAAACCCTCATGGGACAGAGCAAAACCAAGCTTCTGAGTGGACGCTCGAAGGCCTACATGGTCTCCGAGCCGTCCACCTCTCCATCCGCGGAGAGGGCGAGCGACCCTCCCGAGATGTGGATGGAAACGGCGACGATCACGAGCGCAGCTGCCGCTACGGCCGTAACGCTCTTGAGCAACGCCAAGGTCGGCACTCTTCGCAAGCCTTATTTGTGGGGCTACATCGCGAAAGTGGATGGCGCGACCGACTGGGCGACCACGGCGACGGTGAAGATCCAGACCCCGGAAGTGAGTCCGGTGGACTTCGTGACCTTTGCGGTTGCGGGAATGACCGGCAACGCCGTGCTGGTGCCTGGATCATCCAACGTCACCCATGCCGATGCCTATTCCGAAGGCAGTGGCGGATCCGTTGGTTACGGGTTGCAACTCAAAGGAAACGCCAACGGCACCGGAAGCGACTTTAAGGTCACGGCTTGGGGCATTATCCGGTAGCCAGTGGGAAACACCTCAGAACGCTATCCCACTGAGGTTCTGTCGAACGGCCAGTGGGCGAATGCCGATCGAGTCAAGGCTGAGGATGCGAACTTCGCGTCGCTCGGCGAGGAAGACGGCTCGATTTGCAGCGAGGGCGGGTTTGTCGGGGTGCTGTATGCCAGGGCATTCTCGATCGGCCTGCCTTTGGGTGCTTCGCCCACTGGCTTTGTTTTGCGCCTCAAGCAGTGTTATGCGATGGGGCTGCCAGACAGTGGTCCGGCTTGCGGGATGCGGGTGCTCGTTCGATTGGTGAAGAACCCGAACGAAGCGAGCGCCTGGCGCTCGCAGGCGCTGAGTGACACGGCGACCGACTATTCGCTTGGCGGCGCCGATGATCTGTGGGGCATGACCTGGACGCGCGACGAAGTTGCGCTGTGCACGGTCGGCCTCGACGTGCGGTGCGATTCAACGCCCGTCGACCTGTTCCCGGTGCTCATTGATGCGGTTTCGATGATCGTGTACCACTCGGGAGGAGCCACATCAGGCGGCGATCCATGCGGAGGGTCATCGGGCAATCAGAAGGGCGGCACGCTGTATACGAGCGAGGTCGCGATAGAGGACGACGATGAAGGCGACGGCTTGCAGGCACCGATGGACATGCGCAAAGCCAAGCCGCAGAGTTATGACGATGTGCCAATGATTCGGTGCACGGCGAGCGGGCTATGGTTGCCACGCTCCCAGGCTGTGCAGTTCAAGGGCAAGTGGTACGCGGTCGGCTGGGCTCCGACGCCGGGACCGGAGGACTAAGATGGCTTATTCGCGCGATCAGGTTATCGCTGAGTTTTTGGAGATTTATCCACACTGCAACCCGACCCGGGCCGGACTGATCTTTGAGCAGGCTTACGATCACATTATCACCATGGTGCCGATCCGGATTCGGCAGCTATCCGACATCACGATCGTGGCAGGAACGGCCGAGTACAACTTACCGGCGGGAACGAAGCGCATTTGGGAGGCCCACCGCGTCCTGAACGCCTCTGGAGCTTACGTCACGCAGCTGAGGGAGGAATCCTACGAGGCGGTGACGTCCCTGGGCAACAATAGCCATCGCCACACTCCGTCGGGCACGCCAGACCGGTTTATCTACTATGCGAACACGACCACGAATGCTCGCGGGTCGATCTTGTTGACGCCGACTCCCGATGCGGCATCGGTCGCGCTTGCGGACCGGCTTCGACTCTTTGCATCGGTGTCGGATGGCCCGATTAGCGGCGTCACGAATCTGCCGGAGTCTGTGAATACGATGGACGCCTTCGTGAGCCACATGGCGCGGCGGTACAGCCGGATCAAGGATCAGGAGCGTACGGCCTACTGGGAAGCCATCGCCGAGCGCGACACCCATGCGCTGTATCTCTTTGTGACCGGCCAGACGGGCCGATATGCGGGTTCGGTGTATCCGAAGTCGCCGGCTGAGAACTTCCGACCGATCTAAATGGAGATCGAAACCCCGGTCCCGTTGCCGGAGATTCCGGCGGTCGCCTCGATTCCCGAACATCACGCCGAGGTGGATTTGCCTTCCATTCCAGCGGTTGGTGAGCAGCCGCTCATTGTGCTTTTCGATGGGCGAGATCGACCGTGTCTGGGTCTGAATTCCAGCCGGGCGCCGCATGCGAGTGGCGGATTCTTTCCGCTGCTGTCGAATTGCCGGATTGAAGGGGCATCGATACGGGCTCGCTATGGCTGCGTGGAGCTCTCCAGCGGCACGACCGGGTCAACGAACTTCTATGGGGCGTTTCAGACGCCATACGGCAACTTTGGGACGTGGCTCCATGCGCTCGCGATCGGAGGGTCTTCGACCGTCGCGCTGTACGTGAATTCGGCGGCTTCTGGAAGCGGTTACACCGCGAATACGCAGGCCTCTGGCCAGTGGGGCGATACCCGATTGAATGCCCCAGTGACGGGCTTCATGCAGTTTTGCCTCGTGCGCGATCGGGTGGCAAATTCTGATTATCTGGTCGTGCAATCGGGGAACTCCTCCGACTATCCGCGGGTGATCGATTTGTCCGCGGCGCCGGCGGCAACCGCGACGGCTCGTATCTTGCCGATCGACCCGCCACAGGGATCCGACAACTATCCGCCGATTGCGGGTCCAGACGCATATGTCAACGTCGCGACGATCAATGGACTTGCGATCACTTCGGGTACCGGCACGGGATCGCGCCAAGGGACGGGTTCAGGAGAGTATTTCATTCGCTGCCTCTTTGCGGCAAACAGTGCCGCTGGCGATACGGCTGGCTACTATAACAACACAACTGGCGTCGACTTTTCGGCGTGTCCGCAAGTGGCCCTGGTGGTGGACGATGGCGCAGCGGCGGCCGATGCTTCGTGGTGGCAAAAGGTGCGGGTCGATCTGCGTTCGACGGGCGGCACGGCCTATACGATTCACGATCCTGAAGCGGGCCTCGATACGATGATCGCGATTCCGATCGCGCCGGAGCGCGGGCTGTGGATGCTGGTCTTTGAAACGGACCATATCAAGAGTTCGCTCACCGCGATTGGCGGCATGTCGA
>ERZ761597.110-NODE-110-length-18090-cov-8.558470_pt1 | contig 18090 bp, 23 predicted proteins | sample MGYA00433093_ERZ761597 | MGnify/ENA primary metagenome ERZ761597 (study PRJEB28899, sample SAMN03785557) | bioreactor sludge metagenome | biome: EBPR Sludge; feature: EBPR Bioreactor; material: 0.22µm filtered reactor supernatant | place: Saint Lucia: Queensland... | reverse complement strand
GGTTCTACCTTCTATTTTGTTTATGATGGAACTCAACCACCCGACAGCCCTTTGCGAAGAGTTGTTGTAGATATGAACAAAAATGGCATCTTGCTGACCGATTTAAACAACACAACGGGCACCATTCACCAGTTTGGTAAAGAAACAAAACCCTATTTTGATTATTTGGCATCTAATGGCGTGGATATCTCCCAATTTGTCAATAAGCCCTATACCGAAGAAGAAAGACTCGAAAGCAAAAAACTCGGGAGAACAAATGGGGAGTTGAACTGGTTCAAACAACTGACTTATGATGAAAAATCCAAGTATATTGGTCGCGGACATCGTTTGACGATGGAGCAGTTGGCATATTTGATACACAACAATGTCAATGATTTAATTGTTCAATATCTAAACAGCGGTGTTGCCTTAAACCCAGATGAAAAAGCAATGATTAGCCACAAACCACAGTGGTTGAACACATATTTACGTGCTAGAAAAATTGCAACAGATGAAATTTACAAAAATGCTGATAGCCTAGAGGAAATCGCATCAATCGCCACAGTTCATCGGGAAGAGGATGATGAAGGACGTGAAATAGAAAACTGGGATTTGCCGAACGAACCAGACTATGACAAGCTTAATGAATTAATTGATAGCGGAAAAGCTACGGCAAATGAAATCTTGGCAACTGGCTATCCATACAATATCCCGCCTATGTTAAAATGGCTTATCGAAGAAAAGGGCGCGACAAAGGTTGATATACAAAAAGTTAGTAGAATTGCGTCTTATGATTTAAATTTTGCAAAAATGCTCGTAAGTAAAAATATCATTACACCAGACCGACTGATGCAGCAATATACTATGTCTGACGATGTATTCAAATGGTTGGTTGTAGAGATGGGTGTGCCGACATCTCCTAAAAAAGCTTACAATGTTGCTAAAAGTCAAGATATGGATTTAATTGAAGCTGTTTTAGACAGTAAAGCTATGAGTCCCGATGATTTATTGCCATATTCCGATGGCGACCTTATGAGGTGGCTTATCGAAGAAAAAGGTGCAACAGAGGTTGATAAAAATATCCGAGCGTATTTCAGAGATTTACCAACTCTTAAATATTTTGTGAGCAGAGGGTTGATTTCTATTCCGCAGATAGTTGAAGTATTTAAAAACATGAAATCTCAAAATGAGGTGAATGTATACCAGAATGTTGTTAAGTGGCTTACGCTTGAGCACAATATTGATGTGGGTGACAACACACATTATCTTGCCACAATAGATAAAGATATGGCAGAATGGTTTATAGATTCTGGCAAAATATCAGTTAATGAACTGTCTCCTAAAGTAACAAACATATCTGTGTTAAAATGGCTTATCGAAGAAAAAGGTGCAACAGAGGTTAATAAGAGATATGTTAGCTTAATGGCAATCAGGGATACAGAACTGGCAAGCCTGTTGTTAAACAAAGGAATCGTATCGCCAAATGAAATGGCAACCATATGTGCTAATCAAGAAAATCCAAACTATAATTTTATCAACTGGCTTGTCACTAACTACGATGCAACACTAAACCCATCACTAATTGAGCAAGATATTTGGTTGAAAAGAATTGTCAATCGTGAGAGCTTAGACAGCTACATAGATAATTATCTGAAGTTTTTTGGTGTTTCACCTATGGACAAAGGGCAGAATCAATCCACACAACCAAATACAAACCCAGTTAACACTGTAGACAAAGCCACTCTAGTGCAATAGGATACGCCGCATGTTCCAATAGCAAAATTCTGGATGCAAGGGTTTCAGGAGTGTCATCTTCTTTAACCTTGCATTTGACTTGTAACACAATTTTTCCCTGGTCGTATTCTGGCGTAACCAAATGAACTGTACAGCCACTTTCTGTCTCGCCAGCTTCAATAACTGCTTTATGAACATTGAGTCCATACATTCCCTTGCCGCCGAACTTAGGAAGCAAAGATGGGTGGATATTAAGGATACGATTGGGGTAGTGCTCGATAATTTCGCTTGGTAGTAAATACAGATATCCAGCTAAACAAATGATATCGACATCATGCAAAACATCAAGAAGCTGCGTCGTATATTTCGGATTATTTAGCTTGTCTATAACAACAACCGGGATGTTTTTCCCTGACGCCCATTCTGTAGCGGCATTTTGGGCTGGCGAAACAATCAGACTGATTTCAGCATCAATTTGGTGTGATTTACAAAACTGGACCAGGTTCATCATATTGGTTCCTCGCCCAGTTTTGCCGACTAATATTGCAACTTTTTTATTCTTTGCCATTATCGAATCGTATCTTTCCTTTTTGATATTCCTTGAAAGATTTGGTATTGCTCGTCACATTGCAAATTACCATATTGTCTTTTACTCGAATTGTTCGAATTTTTCCTCCGCGCTCTCCGATGCCAATTTGGTCTTTTCGCATAGCGGTGACATTTTTTTGTTGTTTTTGGTCGTTTACATCTTTCAACTTGGCTCTCAATGAATCTAGAGCAAATTTTTTGTTCTGAAACTGAGAGCGTTCATTTTGACAAGTAACTGTGATGCCAGTCGGTTTGTGAACAATCCTCACAGCCGTCTGATTCTTTTGAATATGCTGTCCGCCATGACCAGAAGAACAATAATTAGATATCTCTAAATCATTATCGTTTAAAACAATGTCATTTTCTTCTGGAACAGGCAATACTGCAACAGTGATTAAGGACGTGTGAGTTCGACCGCGTTTTTCAGTAGGGGATATTCTTTGCCAAACATGGCTTCCCGATTCACGGTTAAAAATAGAAGTGTTTTTACCCTCTATCAAAAATGAAATAAACCCATCTCTTTCTTCAAGGATGGTGATGTCAAAGACACTCCAGCGTGCATGCCTTTGCGTAAATAGCAAACTGGTCTTTAACTAACAACTTTGATTCTGCGCCGCCTTCAGCGGCTCGAATTTCAATTATGCTCTTTTTCATTTTATCTCCATTTATTGGTGGGGCAGGAGGGACTCGAACCCTCACGTCTTGCGACGGCAGTTTTTGAGACTGCTGCGGCTACCGATTACGCCACCGCCCCTCGCGCACCTTATCCTTCTCGGAGTTCGGTGATAGTTTTATTCGCGTCTAGGTGAATCTGTAACCTGCTTGTGTCATATTGACAATCATACATGTATCCAGACTCCCTCAACTGGTATTTAGTATACCCGGCTTGTTTCGCCATGTCTTGAAGTTCTGACTCCTTAATATCAGTACCAATCTTTTTACCAACTAAATTCAATAATGTTTTCGTCATTGTTCATCAACACCAAATGGATTATACAGCTATCTGGTAATTTCGCCGCGAAAATATGGGTCATGCGCGGATGAAGCGTCTTGGCTGGTTTTTTCCAAGGCTTGTATTACCGCCCACAACACAACATCAGTAGAAAATCTTCCACCACACACACTGCAAAAGAAACCATGTTCATAATCGAACGGCAGTTGTGCTTCTGTTTTATAGACTGGCTTTGAAGATTGTTTACATTGCTCACATTGAATAGTCATTTTATCTCACATTGTATGGGTTTTAACTTCAGGCATAAAGATTGAATAGCAATCAAGCATATCATCCATTATCAAAGACAAAGTTAAAGTTGCAGGTTGCTGCTTGTTGGCTTCAATAAAGATATCACAATAAGTATGCCAGAAAAATTTGGTTAATAACTTGAGCGCATCACTCCAGTTGAAGCTTTCCATCATGTTGCAGAACTCGGCTTTGACGGACATCCATTGACTCATCCACTCATCGCAAGTTTCAGCATCTGACTGCATACCAAGGAATCTACGAGCATTTTTAATTTTATTGATTAGCTTCTTCCCGTGCAGCATTACAGATTCATCGAGCTTGGTGTCTGTGCCTACTGGATTTTGAGCAGCCCAAAAACGAAGTGGGTCAGCGCCCCATTGCTCAAAATAATAAGTTGCAGGCTTGTAATTTGGTGAGCTTTTCGACAGCTTTTTGCCTTGTTTATCTACTGCATGCCCGCTAATAACAATATGCTTCCAAGGAATTCGGTTGTTGTGATATAGCGATTTGACAATCGTAAACAAAGCCCATGTTCTGATAATATCATGAGCCTGAAATCTAGCATCAAAAGTCGGAACGTCTAATGTGGGCGTGTTTCCACCTGCACAATAAGCCATTTGAGGCGACAGGCTGCTTGTAAACCATGTGTCAAAAACCAATCCCTCTTCTCCAGGAATAGGAATTCCAAAGTTTCTTTCGCGGCTTATCGACCAATCAAATTTCAAATCATCCAACCATCGAAGCAGTCTATGCTTGAAATGCTCCGGGTGCCATTGAATTTCTTCAATAGCTTGACGAACCTCGGGCAAATGGTCAATCATACGAACAAAATACCCTTCGCCACTACGTATTTCAACCTTCTCGCCAGAGCGTTCATAACGCATGTCATCAGTCAACTCTGATTGCGAAACCGAAACCTGAGTTACTGGACACCAGAAAAATTCAGTATGAGCTTTGTAAACAAGCCCCTTGTCTTTCAAATCTTGAAATGACATTTGTGCCAGAGCAACGGCATTGGAGTCAAAAGTATTATAAGATTGTGGAGATAGTGCAAGCCCTAATGATTCGAAGGTTTGCAAATATCCTTGCGACCAATCCTGAGAAAAAGATAAAATTTCATCTTTCCCATATGCTTGATTTTTGTGTGCAAGTTTTTCGGTGGGCAATCCATTGTTATCGTAACAAAATGGGTAAATCAATTCTTTACCCATCATTTGATGATATCGGGCAACAAAATCCATTTGGGCATAGCTGAACATATGCCCCATGTGCAACTCACCACTGATGGTGGCTGGTGGAATGTCTATCAAATAACTGGGCTGGTCACTCATCTTATTCAATATCTTCGTCTGTCAAACCGTGATTTTTGTAGGGTAAAAATTCCGGGTGTCCTGTAAGGTCGTCAACAGCACCGATAGCCACAAAAACAAAATCGCCAATAGCCATGCGAGCGCGAACATTCTTGCGGTTGCGCCAAGCCACAACCTGAACAACAATAGATTTTTCTCCCAGAGACTTAACCTCAGCCTCTAATTCAATTAAGTCGCCAAGATAGGCTGGCTTTTGGAAATCAAAATTGGCTTTATGGGTAACGGCGTGCTCCACTCCTTCATTTGCCTTAAACAAAAGGCGTCGAATACAATGGGCTGCGGCTAAATCCATTTCAGCCATAAACTGTCCGCCAAAAATGACTTCGCGCAAATGATTACAGTGTTTTGGAAATACGATGAATGATGTTGTGTATTTCATGTTTATTTTAAGTTTGGGAAAACAGCTTTGAGGAATCTGCGAGCATCGGAGTCTGGAGCATTGTGCTTTTTATACCAAGCATCATAATCTTCATCGTGTAGTTTCACATCTTCTTCGTGCTCTTTGTCATTAACCCAGCGACCAGCCATACACCTATTACACTCAGTGTCGGTTTCGTGGTACGTACCATCGGCTCTTAGGCTATGACCTGAACAAACACTAAACCATGTCCAACCTGGTCCTGGACATTTGTGGTAATCCATAAGGTCTTCAATATCTGGCATTATTTTATCCCCAACACTCCACACGCTCCGGGTTGCTTTTATCAACGAGCTTTTTATACATCCCGACTGCACATTCTCGGCAGCACAACTTTTCAATATTTACTGAGCCGTCCATTTCATATGCCTCATAGTATTTCACCATAGGTGCGAAATCCCAAGAAACAATCACAGGATGTTCAGTAGCAAGTTCTGCTTCCTTTTGACAATAGAAACATGTGCCATAGTTCGTCTCGGTCAAAATATGAAAAATTGATTTAAAGCCATTCAAAAATTCTGGGAAACGACCTGGGGCGGCAATTCCATCCCATCCATAACGATGCTGAGGGCGCGGATTTTCACGCTTAGACATCAAGCGATACTCCTCTTCATCTACATACTCCCAATCATCTGAATAGAACTTTTGAAGATTTTCCCAAATTGTTGGATGTTTTTGCTCTAAGAAGCAAAAAAAGTCCATCGTGACATCATCACCATGAACCTTGGGATGGGTGCAGAACTCTGCGATGAGCTTGTAATATTCAATCATTTCGACCTGTTATTTAAAGTGGTGCCCGAGGAGGGATTCGAACCCTCATGCATTAAGCGGGGGATTTTAAGTCCACTGTGTCTAACCAGTTTCACCACTCGGGCATATGTATATTATATCATATCTTTTGGAGAAAAGTTTGGTTTTCTCCAAGATTTAGTTAACGAATGACAGTTGGGACATAAAAGTTGAAGATTGCTTGGATTATTGTGAGTTCTATCGCCGTCTATATGATGAATTTCAAGCTTAATCATTTGTTCACACCATTCGGACAATTTACAATTTTCGCAAATATGCCCCCTGTCTTTAATAAGATGGGGTTTTAAATAAGCCGAGCGAGTATAATCACTCCAATCTTTAAGTTGTTTTCCAGCATTCCAGCCCCTTCCAGTCCAATGAGATGTATCAATATCAAGCCTTTGAATAATTCTTTGCATATTAGCATAATTTCCGCCAGCTTCTTTTAAATTAAGTTTTTGCAACAAAGCTCTTATTGACGTTACTTGTGCTGCAAAGTTGATTACATCTTCATCTGTATATGCTCTGTATTTTCGCATATTATGTTATTAAACATAATAGGAAAAGAGACCTGCATCAACTTGTACGATTGCCGATTACCCCATATTTTATGAACGATTTGCTTCTAGCGCTTGAACACGCTGCTGTAACTTTCTAAACTCGACCATTAATGAAGACAAGATGTCTGATTCTTCGATTCTATCACCGCATTCAGCACACCAGAATCCCATATCCTCATTGATGTCAACTTCTCCGCATTGTGAGCAATGTATTTTCATAGTTCCTCGATTATATTATCGTTCGTTTTGCTTCAATTAATCAGGCCAATCATCATCATCGTCATCTTTAATGATGTAGGGCTTTTCCTTTGCTAGTTGGGCTGCTCGGGCTTTTTCCACCCAATCTGCATCAGGCGGGTTAAAATCGGGATTTCCGTGAGAACCTTGTGATTCGTAAATACACAGTGCTATTGAATCCATGATTGCGCGGATACGCTTTGCGCCCTTCATTTTGATTCTGATACCGTTGGCATCAAATAGCATGTCGTTTACCACGTCTTTGACAAACTGCTGTTCTCTCGGATTGAGTTTAGAAAGAACTGATTCTTGAGTTGTTTTCATGATATTTTGGAGTCAGGGGGGCGGAGACTCCGCTCCGGGATGTTCCCCTACCTGACATTTAACTATTGCATTGCCGCTGATTTTGAGGATTTTTCCATAGTGGTGAAAGCAGATTGGTGGGAATAGGTGGACTCGAACCTCCACGGATTTCTCCACTGATTTTTAAGACCAGCGCGTGCTACCAATTTCGCCATATTCCCAAAACTATTTTCTTATTTTGCAAGTTGGATAGGGGAATTTTCCCAACTCTCTGTATTTTAACCATACTACAACAATAGCACATGGCATCATTACAAAATTAACCACAAAACAAACAACTAACTGCCACCAAGATTCATTAGTGCATCTCCAGACAATGTAAGTGCTAAAAATAGCCCAGATTAAACACAATGATAAGTAAAGTATGTTCATGTTTGGCATTATACCCTAAAATGGTGTGACCGACAGGACTCGAACCTGCACGCTGTTTTTATCTCAGCAGACCGCTCGTCACGGCCAGCGGCTACCAATTTCGCCACGGTCATCTTCCCGCTTTCCGGTCAATAGATAGCGTCCTATCTGTTTTTTGACTTCGCAGAGTGGATATCACACTCTGACGGGACATTTGGTGCGGATGAGAGGACTTGAACCTCCACGGGATTTCTCCCACAACGCCCTCAACGTTGCGCGTGCTACCATTTCGCCACATCCGCAAAAATTTGGTGCCGAAGGAGGGATTCGAACCCACACTGTACGCTTTTTAAGAGCGCTGACTCTACCTGTTGGTCTACATCGGCATATTACAAAGGTATTCGAACTCACAATGAAGAAGAATAACCTATGTCTAAAAAAACTTTGAAAACAAACTTAATTATGATTCGTGGACACATCTGTGAAAGTTGCAACAAAGATGTCTGGTTAAATCAGCCAATACCACTTCAATTACATCACATAGATGGTAATAGTCAAAACAATGACTATTCAAATCTTAAAATTCTGTGCGCAAATTGTCACGCTTTGACCCCGAACTATTGTGGTCGAAACATCAAAAAAAATACAAATGTTCGATACGATGATAAACACATCTGCTCTCTCATTCCACTGAGTCATAGTGTCAGGCAGGTTATTATGACACTAGGAATGTCAACTAGCAAAGCTAATTATGACAGAATTCGTTCTTTAATGCAAGAACACAATCTCTCTCTTAAATCGCGCTCATTAACAGAGGCAGAAATGATGCACGCTTTTAACAACAGAAAAATTGTTAGACCATCAAAAAGTGAATTAACCAATATGGTTTGGTCTCAATCACGATTATCCTTGAGCAAGGAACTCAATGTTTCGGACAAAGCCATTCAAAAATGGTGTGACTTTTATGATATTGCGACACCGCCTCGTGGATATTGGTCAAAAACACATGAAGAACAAATGCAAATCAAATGTCAAATCTTTGGTGCGAACGGAGAGACTCGAACTCTCACCCGATTGGCTACGGACTAGTTCCTAAGACTAGCGTGTGCTTCCATTTCACCACGCTCGCATAAATCTTGGTGTCGTGTGAGAGATTCGAACTCTCAGATTTCAGGTTCTCGACCTGTTGCCTTTACCAATTTGGCTAACACGACATTTGGTGCTCCTCCTCGGATTCGAACCGAGACTTGCATAGGTTTGAGCTATGTGACTCTACCAGTTGGCCTAGAGGAGCATATTGGTGCTGCATGAGAGATTCGAACTCTCAGATTTCAGGGTCTGAACCTGTTGCCTTTACCATTTTGGCTAATGCAGCATTTGGTGGTCTTCCTCGGACTTGAACCGAGACGCCCTTTCGGACAGCAACTTTTAAGGATGCCGCGTGCTGCCAATTTCGCCAGAAGACCATAAATCTTGGTGCGGGACAAGAGACTCGAACTCTCACGGATTGCTCCACCAGAACCTAAACCTGGCGCGTATACCATTTCGCCAATCCCGCAAAAACTTGGTGGGAATAGAGGGACTTGAACCCCCACGGATTTCTCCAGCAAGGTTTGAGCTTGCCGCGTGCTACCAATTTCGCCATATTCCCGTTGGTGCAGATGAGAGGACTTGAACCTCCACGCCTTATTAGGGCACTAGTTTCTGAGACTAGCGCGTACTACCAATTTCGCCACATCTGCGTATTACTTTCACCACTATGCAATTGTCAATGTTCTAAACAGAAAAACCCCGGTCAACTTTCTGCTGACCGGGGCTCTCGTTTGGTTTCTCTAACACATTCGATTACACACTACAGTCAGCAGCGCGAAGTAACAAGAGACCAAGCAATAGCATAGCATTGCCGTTTGCGTTCTCCATATTGATTCGTGCGTTGGTTTCCATAGTGTTTGGTTTTTCCTATCCCTATTGTATCCTCTTTATAAGCGGATGTCAAGTATTTTGAGGAATTTCTTCGATTTTCCCATCTTCAGCCCAAAAAACATGGGTGGTGGGATGTCTTTGTTAGTCTATCCTTTGTATTTTTTGTCCTTCGTGTGAAGCTTCAAATTCCTGTCGCTGTTTAACTCTTGCATCTCGTTTTTTCTCTTCTGGTGTTTGACAATGTTGCTTGTGTTCCTTCCAGTCAATGAAGCTGATATTCTTTCCGCAAGCCTCACACTTGTGACAACACGGTAAGAAATGCTTCAGAAATGGTTGTCCAGGCTCGTGACATCGACAGTTGCATATTTCACTCATCTTATTCTCCTGATATATTGTACGCCTAGATTAACCCTCTTTATGAGTAAGCATCAAGTATTTTGAGGAATTTCTTCGATTTTCCCATCTTCAGCCCAAAAAACATGGGTGATGAAGATTTCCTTGTCATCTATTAATGCCACTTTACCGCACCATGTGGCATATCCAGCGAGTCGTGTAAAATCAGTCTCTATAGGAGTGCCGAACTGACGAAAAGAACCGAGTTCTTTAAAATAGTCTACTAGAGCTTTTTCTGTTTTAGCAACAATAACACAAGCCTTATCGTCTGAAAATCGGCAATTGATATTTTTTACAACTGGTTCGTTTAAGTGCATGCAATACATTATTGTTTCTCCTTATTGCATCGTGTTTTGTGTGCATCCCACACAAAAAGATTTATCATTTGACCACAGCCCTTGCATTTTTCGCAGCATGGAGCATCGTGTATGATATACATGTCCTGATGACATTCACACTGACATACATCTTGATTAGATTTCATAATATGTCATTATACCTCAATAAGACGCAGACTGAACAACAAATAGGCTTGGCACGATGCGTTCGTTTGCGCCAATTTCAACAAGCCAATTTTCTATGCTTGTCATTGCCATTAAAACATCATCATGCTCAAATTCATGAATCATTTGATTAACGTCCCAAGACGAAGCATGTCCTTTAGAAGCGCAATATCCAATAACAATTTGGTCTAACAGGTCATTGTCATACCTAATATCAGATACATAAGAGCCACTCCAGTATGAGGGCGGTGAGTCCCCAAATTCATTTTTCATTTCTTCTTCTGACTCAAAATCTTCACAAAATCGCTTAAGAACATCGCGCAAATTGCCCTCGATTTCGATGTTGCCAATTTTTGTGTACCATTTTTCAATCACAACATCGTATGGTTTTCCTGTAATTGTGTCATATCGGACAACAGTGACATCTTCTTTGCGTGTTACTGGCTTTAAGTCTCTAAAACGAACCCCTGCCACTACAACTGAACGATAACTTACTCCCATTTATTTTTCTTCCTCCATTAGATTCTTAAACTCGAAATATGGCATAGTCCTTCGATGCTCCAACGAACATACCTCGCCCACCAATTCCATTAGGTAAGGATTATGACATGAAACAATGATTTGCTGTTGATATTCCTCGACATGCTTTGTAAATAGTTGGTGCAACTTGCGAATGCTGCGAATGGACAAAGCCATGTCTGGTTCATCGTTCAGCATTACCGCGCCAGATTTCTTTGGCATGCTTCTTAGAGTCGTGTTAACAGATTCGCCATGTGAGCAAAACATATTTGCCAGAACAGAACCAGTAGAAATACCCATATGGTCTGCTGCGTTAATATCCATCGTGCGGATACTCCCTTTCTCAAAATCTAGATAAAATGATATTGTTCCGCTTGGCGCATCAACAACAGCTATTTTGTCATTTAACAAGAAACCATCATTCTTCAACATGAGAAGTAGTGATGATTTGCCGCAACCCTGGTCGCCAGTCAAAAGGTTAATTCCTGGCTTTAGTTCGATTTTGTCACCCTTTTTAAAACAACGCCAATCTTTTAGAAATTCGACTGATTTAACCACTTAATCCTTCCTCTCGTATGTTCCCGATAATGACGCCAATCATTTGAGATGCCAAGTTGCCCCACAAACACGCAAAGCCTTCAGGATTTTCGATATATGGTGGTTCAATAGGCATTTGCTCCATAAAGAAGTCGGCATATCTGTTGTCGGTGGTCAAATACCATTTTGAAAGCTGCGGGTGGTTGATACAATATGCTAAAAGCACAGAATGTTCTAGTTGGCATTCATGGCTTAATGCCTTGAGCACATGGCGCTCCACTACTGCCCCTAGTTGTAGCATGGTGTGTAGCGAATGTGACAAAGACTCTCTGTTGATTTCGTACATCAACCCCTTTGTAAAAGCATCAAGAGCGTCATATTGAACGTCACTAAACAATCTACTATTATGCATAATGACTTCTATGGCGTTTGTTTAGATTTTGAGGAAATTTTAATGACATTGCTAGTTTTAGAAATTTCTCCCCGCTCCATTAAAATCGCCATAATCACTAATGTGGTTAAAGCTGTGATTTGCGGCTGTGTTCGCAAGATATTTTTAAGATGATTGGTTTCACAGTTAATAAGAAACACTTTGGTAAGTGGCTCCTTCCCGCTTTCACCATGTGTTCCCCATTCGTGGTTGTCAATAATCTCTCTTGCATCCATATAGGGCATTTTTTGATTGTTTTTTGGAACAACGCGGGCTAGATGAAAACCGAAGATATCACTATGCTTGGCACATGATTCGATAATTTCATAGATATCAACAGATTTAGCCATTGGTTGGATATTTCTGCGTGATTGATTTTGAGGATAAATTCGCCACCATTTTTGCTCCAAGAAGACATCCAAACAAATACTCTGGGCATCTTTTCAATAGTTCGTCTCGCTGTTGCTCAGTCATTTGCTTTACCACAAATATAAGCGCACGTCGATAAAGTTGTGTGTTTTCTTCCATTACAATACTATATTCGGAAGATAGCTTGACTCATGCGGAATGTTTTTTAACTTTTTGCTATTCGGGGCATTAATAAATCAAAATTTTCCGCTGTAAGCACTTCATCGGCTTTAAGCTCTTCGCCTAAGCTATATAAAGTATTTCGAGTTTGTGCTGTTTTAGCTTCCCTATCTAGTTTTAATACCTTGCTAGTAACAAGACGGTGCCCGTCAGCATATTGTGAGCTTTCTGGTATTTTGCGCTCATCGTCATAGACATAACCTGCAAGGGATAGCTCTCCGTTAATATCAATAGTAGTCCACTTTTCAAGTCTAGGCATTTTTTTCTCCTTTCATATCACAGCCCATTTGCTCCCAGTGCTGCTTAAAACGCTCAATAGTGGGCTGTGGGTCATATTCTTTATCATGGATGCGGTGCCATAATGCTTCTAACAAAATTGAACTAATATCATCTCCATGATAAACTTCAAATTCCTCATTAAAGAACTTGGTTAATCCATTTTGATGCCATAATCCATAATGGTTACGAATTGCGGTTCCAGTCCCATGATGAAATCTACCCATGTCTTTTGGACTGCTTAAGCCCTTAATCAAAGATTTACTGGATTCATCCATGATACTTAACTGATGCTCAAGCCACCAGTCAATATTGGCGTCGTCGGGAATAACAAGATTATCGTTCATTTACTTCTCCTGGATATTTATAGTGCCTTGGCACAAATGCGTATGACAGTGCAATTATCATAACAAAGAAAAATACCAGCATTCCAGAAAAGAGCGCTGCTTTGGTATATTTCCCCATCACCAAATCAGCAATCACCATGCCTAAAAACAAAAAACAGACAAAAAACGAGTTGTTTGCCCAGGCAAGACCAAATGATTTTTTGAGACGCCATTTGAAATAGTTGCTAAACATCAGCGATTAGTATACCAGATTATTTTGTGCGATTCTCGCGCTCTAGTAATATTTGCTGAAAATCCGAACTCTGTCTATCTAAGTGGGTGATTTTTTTAAGCTCGATGCAATGCCATTCTCGATGTGGATAAACAACAAAACCGTGCATCAATTTTCTGGGACAATCACACGGAATTGTGACAGTGCCCTCTAGGTTTGAAAAGTTATTTTTTGACAGTATATAGCTGTAAAAAGTATCATGTTCTATAACAGAGCATGGTGCATCATTGCCATCATACATTGGGGCGTAGTGACTCTCTTCTGGCAGCGAATCATCCTCGGTGAAGGCTATAAACCCCTTACATAGACGAGTAGCATCATCTGCTGGCAGAACTATCCATTTACCCGAAGACTCAAATTTCTTTTTTACTTTATTAAGCTGTGAAACTGATGCATGCCGAACGGTTTTGATGTGATTTTCCATAGTAAAAGTGTTATACACTTTATTGGAACAAAGGCGGGGCTCGAACCCGCACTCTCCCTCCTTCGAGGTTGTTTTACCCATTAAACTACATTATTCCGCATTTGACTCTCTCGTTGTACTTCCGAGGCTTGTTAGGTTTGCAACCCCAACAATCTGGTCAAAACTATTCAACTTTGATATTATACACGCGCCGAAGATTTTGAGGATTTCTGGTGACTCCACGGAGAATTGAACTCACGATTATTTGCTGCCAGACCAATATCCTCGCGGTGGTTTGTCAACTCCAAGTTTTTTACATCTTTTAGCTACGGCATTACCAGACACACCAAAGTCTCTCCCAATTTGTTCTGTGGGTTTCTCCCACACAAGTTTTTCCAATTCGCTTTTTGAAATATTAAATTTCATCGGGCGTTTCACCAATAATTTATTGGCGCAAGCTTGACATCGTTGTTGTTGATGACTTGTGATAATTTTAAAACAATCACGGCACTTTGCCCTTTTGTCTTTACCAGAATGTGTTGGGGTTTGGCTGTGACAATTTGGGCATAAAATCCTTAGATTTTCTATTTGATTATCGTTTCTGTCTCCGTTTATATGGTCTAAGTGTAGAGATATTTTTTCACCCATCCACATACCGTTATTCCCACATTTCACACATTCATACGCCAGCACACCTTCTTTAACCAATCTGTTTTTCAAATTATGAGATGATGTTGGTCGGTTTTTAACCAATACTTCGCTTAATGGACGAGCAATGTTCGCCCCAGGCTTCCCGAGCCTGTTATTCAACCCACGTTGAATCAAATGAGATAAACCATCTGCTTCAATTCTTTCGTTAACAACTTTATATCCGTTGCCCGACATCGCCAGATTATACGAACGAAGTACGCCTGCGATTGTTCCACAGGACTCTACTCTTTTCGCAAAATCATCTGTGCTTTCTTCCCAAATAATAGATGTTCTTTTTTTCATACAATAATATTCAAGAATGAACCAAGTAACACCTTCTTTATTTCCTACCCTTAGAAGATGGAGCCATATAAATTTTGGTACTGATGACGGGACTCGAACCCGCATTGCACTCCTTGAAAGGGAGGGTTCCTATTCCAATTAGAAGACACCAGCATGAATTTGGTGACCCGTGGGGGAATTGAACCCCTCGTTCCAACCTTGAAAGAGTTGTGTCCTGACCATTAGACGAACGGGCCATATTCTATTGTATTTCGCCATGTATTTCTGCATGGCAGTTGGCACAAACCAAATCGCATTTATCAAGTTCGGCTTTAACCTCACCAGTTAAAGAATATCCTCGTTTCATAGATATTGCAAATGATTTTTCAGATTCAACACGATGGTGAAACACCAAAGCACCACTGTATTTATCATAACCACATCTACCGCATTTACCGCCAAGATATTCTACTGCCGCTTGTTTTAATGCTCTTTGTTGTTCCAATACTTTCTTTTTCATACACACCTTGCAGTGTGGATTTAATTTATTTCCTCCTTTATAAACATAAAATTCATCCGCTGGTTTAAACACACCACATGTTTTGCAAATTTTGTTTCCATCTTTGAGTTTGGTCAAATCAAGTCTATTACGCTTTCCAAAAGGAGAGCAGACAAGACAAAATCTACGTTTACAAAGATTTCTTTGCACACCATCAATTACAACATGATTTGGAAATGAACATTGACACTTATCGCATATAGGCATGGTTAGTCTTTCGTTAAAAGAACTGTGCTCACCTTTAAACTACAAGTATCTGATTAAATCAATTTGGTAGGGCGACGGAGACTCGAACTCCGCTCTTATCCTTGAAAGGGATAAATCCTATACCGCTAGACGACCGCCCCGTGTGTTGATTGAGATTTTGGTAGCGACGACGGGATTCGAACCCGCAATCTCCGACCTTGAGAGGGTGGTATGCTGACCGTTACACTACGCCGCCATAAATCTACTATATTCTCTTTTAATGAGAGAGGCGCGTGTCCGAAGGAGATTCGGTTTCTTAAAGCGCTCTCTCAGAGGATTCATAAAAACTCTGATTCATGCTCATGATATTATATAATATCCATTTTTGAGGATTTTGTCAACAAACTCATGCGTATTTTGCTTAAACTACCAGTATCTATTTTCCATCTACGTAGTCGTGTATACACTGCTCGTGGTGTGACATTAAAAATAATTGCAATTTCTTTTACAGTCTTTTGCTTGAGTAAATCTTCCATTTCGGATTTACTAATATCAATTTTTTTCTCCTGTTCTTTTCCTGTGTTAAATTTTCTAATTTTATGATTTTTTCCACCATATGTTGCTGTTTGAGCATGGCAGTTAGGGCAAAGAAGTTGAATATTTTCAATCCTATTATCTGTATTATCACCATTAATATGATGAAGTTGCATCATTAACGGTTTGTCATACCACAAGGGCGGAAGCTTACAAATTGCACATTCATGTTTAAGTATACCATCTCTAATAATTTTAATTTTTAAATCATGGGAATTTACTATTGTATCTTTTTTTAGATATAACATAGCAGGCTTTCTATATGATTTAAAAGCCGTTTTATTTCTTTCTGAAATAGAAAGTAATAATTTCCCAGGTTGTAAATTATCAGAAAGAATTCGCTCCTTAATAATTTTTCTTGTTATAGCGGTCGTTTTATAACCAAAGTGTTCTATCACTTGATACATAAAATCGAACTGAAGGATAGCTTCTTGTAAATCTGAAGATGGTACATTCAAAAGGGGGTGTTGTGGTTTCATACATGATATTTCAACACAAGCTAATGAAGTTCCTGCGCCAGAGAGGACAAATTATCTCCAGCTTTTTATGGTTTGTCAACTGATTTTGAGGAAAAATGTCAAAATGGCGCATGGTCGTCTTCGAGCCAAGTGTCTTCAAATTTCATATCACAGAGTGATAAAACAGCAGCAGCCCACATTCTAGCCGGGTTTTTGTGGTTATATCCGCCACCACCTAACACCAACATGGGCTTATCAATTTCTCTTACTTTTTGAATAGCTTCAAACCACTCTCTAGCAGTTACGTTCAATGAACCAAGTGGGTCAGAATAATGTGAGTCCACGCCGCATTGCAATACAATCACATCTGGATTGTATATCTTGATGTCACTAATTAATCTTGAAACAGCATGAAGCCATATATAACCTGGGGTACCAGCATCAAGTGGTTCATTGATATAATCCCCATCTTCTGAATTTTCTCCCGTGCCAGGATAAAATCCAAAACCAAATTGGTGTACACTTGCTGTTAAAACACGCCTGTTCCCCGCATATCTATCTTCAACACCATCCCCGTGATGCAAGTCAATGTCTAAATATGCAACTTTATCAAATCGACCGAGCAATGTGTTAATGCCAAGCGCAATATCGTCTACGGCACAAAACCCACTTGCTTTATGAGCCCTTGCATGATGTAGTCCGCCGCTCATATTAAAAGCTAAATCATCTCCGCGACATAATACATCTGCTGCTGCTTTGGTTGCGCCAGCTACCGCTCTACATGCATCATACATTTCAGGGAACGAAGGAGTGTCACCATCGCCAATGCCATATTTAAATTTAGTTTTAACACCCGTTGAACAATGTTTTAAATGCTCAATATATTCGTCGGTGTGTATTGAGAGCATATCAGTATCTGATGCATCATCAAAGTTACAACAAACCAATCCATGAGAAACAATATTATCAACTGCGTTTTTTAACCGTAGCGAATTATACGGATGATTCGCGCCAAATGAATAATTCAATGAACGTGAATCATAAAAGAAGTTGCGATTTTGTTTCGATATTGACATATTTGCTTATGAAAAGTCTACGGTGCGTAGAATATATCGTTTGGTGGCTAAATCCATAGCAACCCTTACTGTGTCTTCTAGCGTATTATAGATATCAACCGACTCGCCCTCTTTTGCGTCAGCCTTCCACATAATATCAGGATAACTGATGCGATAAGCGTCATCAGGGCGACCATAAATCACCTTTTCGCGCTCACGAGCAACCCAATAACCCAACTCGTAGTTTGTGGTGAGTCCAATCAATTCTCTAGTGCGAGGAATCCAAAATAGAATCACATCAGCGGCTTGAAGCCCGGTGAACTCCCAAATAGGAATCCAATCCTTGCCCTTATCAGACTCTGTTCGAACAGTGAATTCTGGAACAATCAACTCACCCTTAAATCCCATCTTGTCAAAAAGCTCGATAGCTTCAAATCTCCAAGA
>ERZ761597.109-NODE-109-length-18311-cov-5.698839_pt1 | contig 18311 bp, 20 predicted proteins | sample MGYA00433093_ERZ761597 | MGnify/ENA primary metagenome ERZ761597 (study PRJEB28899, sample SAMN03785557) | bioreactor sludge metagenome | biome: EBPR Sludge; feature: EBPR Bioreactor; material: 0.22µm filtered reactor supernatant | place: Saint Lucia: Queensland... | reverse complement strand
GTACTTAACTGGGTAAGGGTTTATCAAAATGAGAATCTTCGCATGAATGAGAAATCAGACCGCATAAGCAAGGCCGATCTCGCGCGCCTGACGCGCAAGACTCCAAGCGCTGTTGGCCAGCAGTTGCGTCGCCACGGCATACCAACCGGACGCGACGGCCTAGTCAGCAAGCGCGTCGCACTTGAGGCTATGTCGGTAGGCGCAACGCTTGATAAGAACCGCGCGCAAGAAGAACTGGACGAGCTAGAGGCAAGCGGCGATGAGTCGCTAGTGGTGCAGGGCAAGAAGGCAACATTGCGGCGCATCATTTTGCAGGGCGACCTGTTGGAGATCGAGCGCGACAAAGCGAAGGGCGAGTTGATACCGCTGTCCGATCACAAGGCGCAGTTGATCGAGATGCAAAACGTGTGTATGCGCTTGTGGGATACGTGGATCGAAGCCATCGGATCGAAGCGTAAGGATGCCGCATTGATCGAAGAGATGCGCAAGGGAAGGGACCAGGTGCTGGGCGAACTGGTGGCGGTGATGGAGCAATGATTGAAAAGGATGTTCAATGACTACGCTAGATTACTTGATATGGATTATAGCTATTTCAAATACGGGCATTCTTGTCATAAAGATTATGCGCCTGATGCGATAGTTTTGACCGCTAAAGCATGAACAAGCCCGCGTTACCGGCATCTGTGCTTAAGTGGTTGCGGCCTGGATTCCTTCCGCGTCCTGCGCTGAACGTATGGCAATGGGCCGAGGCCAACGTAGACTTTGCGCTTGCCACCAACTACGACACGCCAATCAAGGGCCGGTATGACGCATCATATATGCCGTTCTGGAAGGAACCGGCAGAGTGCCTTACGCGCTACGATGTAAACGAAGTGGTGGCTCTGAAATGCGCGCGCGCTGGTGGCTCTGAAAACTTGCTGCTGAACGCCATACGGTACGCCGTGGCCATGCGACCGCAGCCGACCCTGTACGTTACCGGCGACCAGCTATCCGCCGAGCGCATGATGGAGAAGCGCATCAAGCGTTCCATGCGGTGCGCAAAGTCAACCGCGCGTGAATACCGGCACGGAAGCAGCACGCAGCACGACATAGCCTTTCCGTCTATGGACTTCCGCGTGACGTGGCCGAAGGCAAAGCATGCTTTCAAGCAAGACGGCTGGGCGCTGATCCTGTGCGACGAGGTAAGCACATGGCCCGACTTTTCCGCAGACATGGCCCGCAAGCGCACGGCGTCTTACCCGTTTCCGCATATCGTGTTCATCAGCTCGCCAGACCCGCAGGCCAAGCGCGGCAGCGACGACGACCCAATCTTCGTTGAATACCGGCGCGGCGATTGCAGGAAATGGACATGCGTTGACGGGAACGGCGCAGACTTCGTTTTTGAGATGGGCCATCCAGACACCGCGTATGGCCTGAAATGGGACGCATCGGCCAAGGACGCGGACGGGAAATGGGACTTTGACCGCGTGCGCGAAACGGCTCACTACGTCACGCCTAGCGGTTGCATCATACGCGAGCCGAAGCGTATGGGCTTGGTCCGTGGCGGGCGCTGGGTGGCTACGCAGGCCGCGCCATCGAATGTGCGCAGCTACCACGTAAGCGCCTTTATGACGCCGTTCGATTCGTTCGGCGGCATAGCGGTGGCGTTTCTCAAAGCTGTAGCGGCTGGCCCGCAGGCATTGCGCACGTTCGTCTACGAATACCTAGCCGAGCCGTGGTACGGCGAGAAGCAGACCATAGACGCAAACGAGATAGAGAACCGGCGCGGTTCATATCGCGCTGGCACGCGGTTGATTGAGTCGCCAGCGTATGGGTATCTGTCCGCGCGCCGGTCAACGGTGATCCAAACGGTGGACGTGCAGAAAGACCGCATGTACTGCGTAGTACGCGAATGGTTCGAGGGTGGCGATTCCGCGCTGGTAGACTTCCAAGAAACGACGGCATGGAAAGACGTGGCCGCATTGCGCGCTAAACACAACTGCGAGCGCGTTTTCGTTGACCTCGGGTATGCTGGGCGGCGCAACGAAGTGCTGGAACAGTGTATGTACGGCGAGATAAAAGGCGCGGTACCTATGTTCGGACGCGATAGCCTGAAAGAGGCGCACAAGGTACAGCGCGACTATGACCCGTTTGAGGGCACAGCAAAGCAGGGGCGCGTTAAAATTCCAGTGGTGACGTTCAACCCCGACCAGGTGAAGCACATCCTAGCGCGCCTGATGGCTGGCCTTGACCCGCGCCAGTGGTTGCTCCCGGCCAATGTTACCTCCGAATACATCAGGCAGATCACCGCCGAGGAGTGCATAGACGGAGCATGGGTGGCCAAGCACAAAGACAACCACGCCACCGACTGCGAGGCAATGAACCTTGTCGCGGCTATGATTCTTGGCAAGTTTTCAGAGGTGGTGCCGGATTTAGCCGCCATTACCGCCGCGCCGAAAGCCGAGCCTCCGCGCCCGGCGCGAGTGCGTGGCGTTTATGTGCCAGATTAGGCGCGGTTAGCTGTTTGGTTCTGGTGCTTTACATGCCCGCCTTGGGTATATGGCACAAACCGCAGCCGATATTGATACCCTGTTGACCAGCCTGCGGGCGCGTATCGCGTCAATCGAGGAAGGTCTTGCGTCCTATTCCATCGCGCAACGCACCGTTGCAAACCACAACCTAACAACGCTTTATCAGCGCGAGAAGGAATTGATGCGCAGGCGCGCGCGGCTATCCACCACGGGCAGCGGCATCATTGTCATAGCTGAAACCGCCACCACGAACGAGGGCGTATAATGGCTATGACCCTCGGAAAGCGGCTGGAGCGTTCGCAGATCAAGCGGCAGATTGCCGAGAATGAAGCGCGCACCAAGCACTACAACTTCATCAACGAGAATCTGGCCAACAGCCGGAAGCGCAAACTTGGCTGGATTTCACCAGGCAAGGCCGAGCGCGACTTTTCCAAGCAGGACCGGCGCAAGGCAATGGCTATGGCCCGCCAGCGCGTGGAAGAAAATCCGCTTTTCCAGACCATTGTCCTAGCCCGCGTGAATAACATCGTGGGCCGCGAGTTGCGCCTGATGATGCGCAGCGGAGACAACGACTGGGACGTCGCGGTGGAGAACTGGTGGGCGCTTGAGAAGGACCGCATGGACGTGGCCGGGTTGCGATCCTGGGGCCAACTACTGCGCGCATGGCAGGCTCGCCGCGATATTGACGGCGATGTTGGCGTGGCCATGCTGGATGAATCTTTTGCGGATCGCCCGCTTTCCTATGTGCAGACGTGGGAAGCGGACCAGATAACGAAGAACGACGCCAAGGACGCCAACGAGAGCGGCATAGACTTTGACGATTACGGAATGCCACTCAAATACTACGTGGTATCCGACCCGACCGACGCAAAGGAAGTTGCGCGCACCTACCCGCGCAAAAACTTCATATTGTTCAAGAACGATAACACCTTCCGCGTGAACCGCGCGCGCGGCGTATCGCTGTTCCTGCAATCGTTTGCCATCGGGCAGGACCACGCGGACATAATGGACGGCATCACGCAACTGGTTAAAAACGTCTCGTTTATCGGGTTCAAGTTCACGATGGACGCGCCGGAAGGCGGCAACCCATTCGGTGCCGCAGGCGGAACGACTACCGGCGAAAATGGCGTTGATTACTCAAAGGTTAAGCTAGTTTCCGGTTCGCATCTGGTCATGGGACAGGGCGAAAACGCGGAGATCATGGAGTCAAAAAACCCTACCAGTGAAGTCACCAACTTTGAGAAGAAGATGGTTTCACGCATCGCGCTTCCGTTCGGCCTGACCTACGAGCTTTTGACCGGCGACTACAGCGCCGTGAACGACCGCACCATGCGGGTCATGCTCAAGCAATTCGAGAAGTACATCCGGCCAGAGCAAGCCGAGATCGGGCGCGTAGCAACCAAGATATTCCGATGGGCCTTGTCGCGCGCGGTCAACGCAAATGTGCTTACTCTGCCAGCAGGACTCGCCACATGGTTTAACCATCGCTGGGGCGCGCCTGGATTCCCGTACATCAACATACTACAGGAAGCGCAGGCGCAGGAAATCATGTTGCGGATGAAAACTACCAGCCGCACGAAGATTCTAGCCGAGCAGGGCGACGACGATTTCGACGAGATTGCGGATGAGCAGGAATACGAGAGTGAAGGCATTGAGGACCGCGGGCTAATGGCCGAGCAGACGCCAGCTCAAACGCCCCCAGCGCTACCGCCCGAAGATGATTCCGGAGATGTCGTAACCGACACCGCTTTACAAGCCAAGCAAGGGTAACATGGCAAGCGAAGTTTATAGCCCGCGCATCAAGCGTAGTTGGTTCGGCCTGCAATACGACGAGCCGACCAGCACGGCGGACCTGTACCTATACGACGATATCGGCATGTGGGGCACCACGGCCAACGACTTCAAAGAGCAATTGCTTTCGTTGAAGTCGGACAAGATCAACGTCTACATCAATTCCAACGGCGGAGAAGTTGACGCCGGACTTGCCATTTACAACCTATTACGACGCCACTCCGCGCAAAAAACAATACACATTGACGGTATCGCGGCGAGCATGGCGTCGGTTATTGCGATGGCGGGCGACAAGGTTGTCATGCCCCGCACGGCCCTCATGTTTGTTCATAAGCCGTGGACTATCGCGGCAGGCAACGCGGACGATTTGCAGAAAACCGCCGCCGACCTGAATGCATGGGAGTCCGCGCTGGTTGCCGCGTACACCGCCAAAACCGGCAAGAGCGCCGAGTTTATCGCGGACATGCTGCGCGATGAGCGCCTATTGTCTGCAGACGAAGCGGTGGAGCTTGGTTTTGCCGACGAAATTGAGGACGTGGATCACGCGGATGCGTCTTATCGAGGCGCGGTTACGGCCAAGATTCTCTGCCACATGTCGAAAGCCAAGGAGAAAGCAGCCATGACCGAAGCGCCGCCCGCCACCGAAGAACCCGCGCAGCCCGCCGCGCCGGTCATTGAACCCTCCGCCGAGGTCGAACCCGATGAACTGCCAGCGCCCGTTGAAGTCGTGCCGGAAACTCCCGCGCCAGCCACTGTTGACGCACGCTCCGAGTTCAAAGCCTTTGTTAATCGGTTCGGGAACGCCCGTGCCGCCGCGTACTTTGCGGAAGGCCTTTCGTTTGCTGACGCTGAGCGCCGGTTTACCGATGAACTGATCGCTGAGAATGCGGCATTGAAGTCCGCACAGCCTGCGGCGCATGTGGCTGGCCCTGCGCCGGTCAAGATCACCGACAGCAAGGGATCGCTGTGGGATAAGTACCGCGCCATACCCGACGCAAAATGTAAAACCGAGTTTTACCGTGCCAATAAACAGCAGATGGACCGCAACAACAAGTAGGAGAATCATGAAGAGAATCAGCATCATTATGGCGGCGTTTATCGCCGTTGCCAACGTTCCGGCCTTTGCGGTCGTTGACCAGCAGGCGGCCTCCGCCTCGCTTGTAACCACCAACACCAGCGCAACCGTACTGCCCATTGCTGGAACGATCAAAAGTATCTATTTTGACGTTCCTGCAACCAAGACCGGCGCGGTGTCAATCGTGTCCTCTGACGTTGGCACGGTTTTGAGCGTTAGCGGCGTTACCGCTGATACTCTGTATTTGCCGCGCGCGCCTATCAATACCACGGCTGGCGCGATTGCCACCAACGGGACGAGCGCCATTTATGACGCGATCACCATTCTAGGCGACGTGACGGTTACGTTTACGCCCGCCGCGAACACTACCGGCACCAATGCCTTTAGCGTGAAGATCAACTACGAGAAGTAATAGGAGACTACCATGTCGAATACCCTTGCAGGAATCAACCTCGCCCAAATCGCCCAGCGCTCGCTTGATGTGCTGGTCGCGCAACTGCCCGCCCTTTCCGCGTTTGCCACCGATTTTTCGGATGAAGTGGCCGTCGAGGGGTCGAGCGTTACCACCCGCGTCGCTACCCAGCCAACCGTTGGATCACTCTCCACCGGCTATGCTGCAAACGCGCAGGGTGCTACCACCACGGCCAAGACGATCACGCTTGGCGACGTTACCGGCCTGGTCCTGGGCTTCACCGACTCCGAGTGGAGCAAGTCCAGCATCAACCTGTACGACATCTTCATCCGTCCCGGCGTCAACGCTGTCGCCAACGACATGATTGATGACGCGCTCGCCCTGCTGACGGCTGCGAACTTCTCGCAGTCGGCCACCATCGCCGCCGCCGCCATGAATCACGGCAAGGTGGTTGATTTGGCCAAGGAACTGACGGAAGCGAACGTGCCGAAGATGGACCGCTTCCTCGGCCTGGCCCCCGGCCACTATGCCGCGCTTGCGAAGGACGTGAAAGATACCTACGCGGTTGGCACGTCCAACGTGATCCAGCTCAACCAGTTGCCGCCCATCGCCGGTATGTCTGTGTTTGAATACACCGACATACCCGACAACAGCGAAAACTTGGTGGGCTGGGCCGGTGGCAAGCAGGGCATCCTGATCGCCGCCCGCCAGCCCGCGATCCCGCAGGGGTTCACTGGCGAAATCGAAACCGCCGTTGATCCCGAAAGCGGCTTCGCTCTCCAGTTGCGCAAGTGGTACTCCGCCGATGACGGCAAGTATTACCTGTCGATGGGTGCCATGTGGGGCGTCGCTGTCGGCGTGCCAGGCAACATCGTCCGCATTGTGTCTGCCTAAACATCAACGTCCATAGACGCCACCATGGGCGGAGCGGGTTACGATCCTCCCGCCCGCCCATTCGGTTTTTAAGACATGACCATAAGCGCGGCCAGCCTAAGAGCGGACCTAGAAGCGATGCGCGACGATTTGCCTTCTTCGCTCGTGTGGAGCGGGCAGACCATCAGCGTTACCGCATCGCCTGTTACGCGGTCAAATGACGTAAGCGGTGAGGGCGTGCTGTCCGTGCGCGAAATCGAAGTGTACGCCGTCATAACTGATTTCTCCGGTAGCGTGATCCCTGAGCCGCAGGCCGTGGTGCAGGTGGACGGTATCAAATACTACATCACCGACCGCGAAACTGATTCCGTTGGCGTTCGCATGATGCTGAGGCGCGTCTAATGCTGTCCGTCAACATAGACAGCGTGCAGGTAGATCGGAAGCTAGGCGAAATCGCGCGCGACCTAGGCTTCACCATGCGCGACATGGTGGTAGAGCAATCGCGTCTGGCCGCGCAAGGGTGTATCCAAAGCACGCCGCCAATCAATAAGGCCATGAAAATCAGCCAAAAGGCCGGATGCGGCGCAATCACGCGCGATATGGGCCGCCTGTTCACTTCGCTGGAATACTACACCAACGCAGGCGCGACAGCGTGGACCGACCTACAGACGAAGGACATAGCCATCAAGTTTCCAAACGGCGCGTTTATGCGTATCCCGTTTGTGCGCTTTGCAACCAATACTAACCATATGGCGGCATTCCACGCCACGCACCGAAGTAAGAGCAGCGGTCGCGCGTTCAAGCTGCAAGACAAAAACAAGATGCTCGTACAGAACGACCGGCTATTGAACAAGCACAAGCGCGATGTTTTCAGGCGTATGGGCCAGTACGCGGCTGGTTGGCTGCCAGCGCTGGAACACTTTGCCAGCCTGAGCAAGATCAGCCAAGGCATGAAGGTGCCGCTATTCGTAAAGAAGGCAATCAGCCGAAGCGGTCGGTTCAGCGACTCGTCGCGCAACATGATCCAGCCCGAAGCCATCATCACCAACAAGCTGAGATTCGGCTACCCGCAAAATCTTGAGCAGTTGATTGAACACGTATCGCGCGAACGTCAGGCCGATGCGGTTAAATGGATGCGCGTCCGCCTGCGCAAGCTAATCGAGCAAAGGGGCATGGCATGACGGCAACTGCATACTGGTCCTGGCTCTCCGCAGAGCGCAAGTGCTTTGACTTCATCAACAAGGCGCTTGGCACGGTTGAGGGCGTGGAAGGCTACAAGCCAGAGAAATTCCCGCGCGTGGCCACACTATCTAGCGAGTGTAACAACTGGATGTTTGAGATTAGCGGCGGGGAATCGCCGTTTATCAGATCCCCGGCAGAGCAGGGGAACACCCGCGCGATGTGGATGCAAGCCACGTTTAAGGGCCGGTTTACTGAGCGCGACTTGGCCCAGCGTGTCGCGTGCGCGGTATGGGACGTACTACCGTCAGGCGAATCAACCGATAACACCCTGGCCGGAATCGCGCAGATTCAGCCCACCGCGTACCCGTCCGTGGTATCCGATGTGGTCGAAATGGCCAGCGATTTAGAGGTAGGCGGAGAAACACGCGTGTGGATCGTCACCATCCCGTGCTGGGTCGTGTTTGCCTACATGGAACAGACCTAACTTTACAAGAGCGCATTAACTAGGAGCTACAGATATGCCGACTATTGATTTTGGAAGCGCGCAACCGCTTGGTGCTGCACCTACCGGATGGAATTACGCATCATCTGATTCAAAGGTGGCAAAAGAGCGTGCCGCTGCTTTTGACGGTACTGGTAACGAGGTTGCGTCACAACTTCACAACCAGCGAACAAACGTACAGTTTGAGCTTGAGGCGGCTACTAGTTCTAACGTTTCTGTGCCGTTTTCTATTGGAGATGTAGTAAACGGATACCTTATCGAAAATTTCAGCATCAGGACCGTGCGCAACAACTTCGCGCGCATTTCTGGATCATGTCACCAGCACAACGCCAACGCGCATTCAGGCACCGAAAAGTCTGTGGCAACTGGCATTGCAGACTTCCCCGGCTACGGCGCGACCGACTTTATGGGCGGCACGGCTGGCGGAAACGCTGCGGTTGAAACAGGCGAAATAACCTGCGGCTGCACGCATGTTGATGAACAAGACGGCGTTGGAAATCACCTTGTAGGCGAGAACTCCAACCCGAGGTTGTCAGCCGCAACTCTATGGACAGGAGTGCCGTCAGCCGATGCTGGCTCTAGTTGGGATGTAACAGAATCCGGCGCAGCAACTGACCGAGAAGGCTTTAAGAAATACGGCGTAACAGGCGAAAAGGCGCTCGCGTTCAGCTAATGCCATGCTCATTCCAAAGCCACGGCTATGCGCTCTATTTGAGACAAGCGTAACGGAACTGCAAAGCGCAGGCGTTACGCTAAAGCCGTTTGAATGCGCGTGGCTTTTCAATCTGTGCGAGCGGTGCATCAATACCCCAGGCCATGCGCCTGACTTCTCGCGGCCATCTTTTGAGTGCGGGGGTGTGGCGTTCCACTTCCTGACCGTTGGCGCGGCCACATGGTTGCAGGACTACGCGGCGAAGTGGTGGCCCGTCACTACCGACAAATGGACCGACCAAAACGCGTACATGGACTTGCTGTCAACGGCCTACGCAATGGCCTACAGCTACGAGCCGGACAAGTTTCAAAAGCTCACATCGAAGGATCACGCGAGGTTGGTAATCCGCACATGGGCCACGCGCCTAGCCTGCTCAGAGCGTGAGCTAGTCAAGGCTATCCGCTCATGGTCTGGCGAGCCATCAGACGCCGTGCAGATTGACAACCCGAACGAAGTCAAACGCGAGCGTGACGAGCCTAGCGAATGGGGCGCTACTCTGTGCTGGCTGGCCTACCACTACAAGCAGGCTCCTACGTGGTTTCTGTGGAACTGCACCGACGCCGAGCTTGCCTTAATGGTCAAGCGGTGCCCCATCGAAGGCGCAACAAAGTCATACACCGGCAACGACGCAGACTTTGAGGCTTTGCGCGTGCTTAAAAAGTACCTGACCGAACTGCGGAGCGTGCCAAATGGCGGGTGATGTATCCATACGAGTGCGCGCCGTGGACATGACGCGGGCCGTGTTCGGGCGCATACGCGAGCAGCTATCCGGCCTTGAGCGTGGCGTAGGTAAGTTCGGCTCTCTGTCGCGCAATATCGCCAAGTACGGCGCAGGCTTTGCCATCGGATATGCCGCCATTCGCGGCGTAAATGCGGTGCGCGACAAGTTCCGCGAGATAATGGAGTACGCCAAGGAAACAGGCAATTATGACCTTATCAGTGAGCGCACGGTACGCAATGCGGACAAGATTGCCAGCATCATAGACAACTTCAAGACGAACTTCGCAATTACAGCCGGTAACATCGTCGGCTCGTTCAAAGGCAGCGACCCGAACGAGGTTAGTTGGGAGCAAGACGCCGCCCGTATAAAAGACCGCGACGCACGCATCAAGGCCGCACGCGCACGGATCGAAAAGACAAAAGATGACGATTCTCTTGCCGGTCTACTTCGCAAGGAAACCGCGCAACAGGCCGCGCTAAAGGCTACTCCAGAAAATCAGATGGCAATAAAGGCCGAGCGAGAAGCCGACCTAGCCGAGACGCGCCTAGCAATAGCGAAGGAAATAGCGCGACAGGAAGAACAGGGCGCGAAGGATCAGATTGACTATGCCGAGCAGATAGAGCGCACGAAGGAAGAGACGCGCAAGCAAGAACTCGCCGCGCAGGAAGAGTTAAAGAAGCGCCAAGACGACGAACTGGACGCGCGCAGGAAGGCGATGTCGCGTAGGATCAACGATCTATCCTCCGGCATACAGGCTGATGGCCGCGCATTCTTTGACGCCTCCAACTCGCGCCGTATTTCCTCGCGCGCAAGTGCCGCGATGGGCGAGCGCATAAACAGGCTTACCGGCGACGATCAGACGAAGTACCAGATGCAGACGGCCTCCATCCTTGCGCAAATATACCGGATGCTTGGCGGAACGGGGGGCCGATAAATGGCCGCGACTAATTGGACGCTCCAAACGTGGTTGATTGACGAGGAGATTATCCCCGACCCGGCAAACCCGCTTGCGATGAAAAAGCGCAACCACGCTATAGCCGAGCGCACGCGCATCCAGGACACCACGGATAGCAGCGAATCGGTGGGCGCTACAGCCGACGAGATAACCTTTTACGTTGGCACCGAAGAACAAACCGCTCCGTCTGGAAGCGGTTCAGATTGGGCGCTCGTCTCAAAGCAGGTTGACCCGGTTCAGCCAGGAACGCCGATGGTAAAGCTGCGAGTTCATCAGCGTTGGGAGGCGTGGGGCGAGTGGGCCACATACGTACCCACCGGACTATGATGAACCGCGCGCATTCAAAGCTTAAGTCTGACTGGAAACTGCCCGGCATATTTGCCGCGCTAGGCGAGTGGATGAACGCGGTAGCACGCCGCCTAAACAGGGTTGTCGTGTACGGCGGACAAGGCAAGTGGACGGATGACGGTTTGCAGTTGTTTGTGTCCGGCTCGATTTCTGAAAACGTCTACATAGGCGGCGTAAAATACACGGCGACCGGTACGCGCGACCGCTATCTTTGGGTCTACATTGACGATCCGCGCGCAGAGTGGAAGTCAACAACCGTAAGCCCAATGCCGCCCGGCGTGGAGATATATGATACGCACGAAAATGCTGTGCATATTCCTCGCTTTGGTTAGTAGTGTATCGGCCAAGTCGTGGACGAACTGGCACCCAATTGCGTGGACTAATACGCGATTGGAAGCCGCTGAATCCGTGACACTCAACGCCGTGACAAACGCGCTCGTTGTCACCAATTGGACCGGCACCAATGCGGTGATTTCAACCAACGCCTTTTGGTCCGACATCACGGCTGGCGTGCTGTCAACCGTGCCAGTGGTAAACACATGGACCACCTACGTAGTTGATCAGTCGGGCGCGGAAACATCGGTGGTATACGTGCTTACCGGATTGCAACAGCGCGTGAGCATGAATCTACAGGCGCGTGACGTTGTTGCGCTGGACTCCTATCTGGCCATGCAAGAGCGGTATATCGCGCTGGCCTACGGGCGCAGCGAAACAAATGGCATAGAGAAGCCGCGATACTATCGCGGATACCGCGATGCGTTAGTGTACGCAAAGGCGTACACGTCAAACCTTTTGCAGAATGGCAGCGGGTCAATCGCGCCAGCTAAGTACATCCAGCCTTGGCATCTTGATACTAACGGCACGCTTGACATCTACTACCAGATCAACACCAACACGACACCGCCGCTAATCACGGCGACCGGCGTGCTGCAACACATCACGCGGCCAACCAACTATTGGACATACACACCTTGGCGCAACCTGAACGAGATAGGCGTAGGCTATGGCAGGATCACTACCAGCACATGGGTAATTGTTGGCGGCGAAGGCACCATCACACAAACCGTCTATGATTCATGCGGAGGCACGCGCGACATAAGCGGTACAAACGGAGAAATCGTTGTGGGAACTTGCACCAACCTATCGATACAGGCCGGTTACACATCGCTTGACTACGGGTGGGGTGGCGTGCGCGCGGCCATGACAAACGCCGTGGCCTATGCCGCCAATGTAGAATATACGTGGAACGGTGCCCCTGGACAATGGAACGGCGAGGACACGCGCGTAAACTCGTGGCCGTTGCAAGGCTATTCAGGCGGCGATCCTAGCGTATGGGATGGCGAGATTGTAACCGATTGGGCTAACGAAGATTATTACTCGCCAGGCTTTCCGCAATACTACGCTTATTCCTACATCATGCGGGCCTACGATGATACGAATAATCTGTACGTCAAACAGGGCGAAGGCGTCACATTGGACGGCACCATTCACTTGCGCCTAGACCGCGATTCAACCAACGGGCCTATCTACGGCGTGAGCCTAGCGCGGCGGGTTGACTACTACATAAGTTGGCAACGCCCTACCGTTGGCGATGGGCTATGGACGCGGCCTAGCGGGTACAGCGCGACCCCGTACAGGTGGGCGCAGGTAGAGGTAAGCGCAGGCGTACAGAGCGACGACATCACGCCGCAGAAAGTCGGCTTTAGCGATGGCGCGCCATTCTTCCCGCCCGTGCAAGAGGTAAACAGCTACGCGGCTTTAACGAACGAGGTCACGCTGTACGGCGCGCAGGCCGTGCCAGCGAAGGCAATAGTGTTTCCAGCATTCGAGTATAGGTGAAAACATGACAACGCTTTACAACGCCAGCTTTTATATGAAACGCCTTGCCTTCCTTATCGTGCTGGCGGCGTCATCGGCTTTTGCGGTGCCGCAGCCATACCCTATTGCGGTTGACTCGCAAACGCGATCCGTCCCCGCCTTAGAAATGTACCAAGCCGAGCCGTTCACCGTGCGCGCCACATTCCGCAGCGGCGGCGAAGCGGAGGACGTTTCAACGACGACCCCGTTTATGTACTGGGCCACCAGCGCGGTGGCGACCAACTACGTCACGTCCTCTTGGGTGCGCGTGAATGGCGGGACAACCGGCGTTGTGGACTTCACTTTCAGCGCGGCGGCGGTCAACACCAACGGCGATTTGATCTATGGCGTCGGCGCGGGTAGCACGTTCCGCCAGGGTGCTTTGAAGATTCGCGCTAATCCGTTTACGGCTGGTGTGGCATCGCCTACATTCACGCTTGCCACCAACCTAGCCGGGATCACGTTCATCAATTACCCGTGGCTTGATTCGGTTGCGCTGTACGAGGGAGACTCAAACCATGCCGCAGTAGTGGGGAACGGTATTGTGCTGGTGGTGCGTACCAACTATGGCGGCGGCTCAATATCAACCGAGTCCGACCCTATATTCGTTGCGGCGTCAACCGCGCTTTTGACCAAGGTGCAGGCATCTTCGATCTACTCCACCGGCACGCCCATCTACGCCGAAAGCGACCCGCTATTTGTCGCGGCCAGCAACGCGTTGCTAACGAAGGCGCAGGCGTCTGTACTGTACGCGACTGGCACGCCGGTTTATGCGGTGAGCGGGCTTGGTACGGACACCTACGCGCGGACAACGGCGGAATGGGCGAGCAACCGGGCGAACGCGGCGCACTCTATTGCGTCGGCGGCGGCGACGGGCACGCCGATCTACAGCGTGAGCGGGTTAGCCACTGGCACGCCACTTTATGCCTATACGGAATCCGACCCACTGTGGAGCGCGGCGAGCAATGCGTACTACACGGCGGCGCAGGCAAATACGCGGTTTGCCACGGGCACTCCGCTTTATGTGGAGAGCAATCCATCGCTGGCCGCGCTTTCCAACGATGTAGCGGCAGCGTCGGCTACCGGCACGGCGGCGCACGTGCTTGCTACGCTGGTGAGCGGTCGGGTGGCGGCGGTGGAGGGGGCGCTTTCTACTGGAATCATTAACCGCGCCGGGGCGTGGCTGGTAAGCGGTAGCAACAGAATATACTACGGGACGGGATCACTTGCCATTGCCAGCGCGTCAGCATCTTCCGTGTCTGGGGATTCTATATTTCTCGACCCCGGCGTTTACTCAATTTCAAGCCCGATAGTTCTGTCCAACGGAGTGGGGTTGGTTGGTGCTGGACGCAACAGCACAAAAATCTATAGCTCCGTACCTTTGACCAGTGGTGTCAGCGTGGTTGCAGGAAATAATTCACACATTTCTGACGTTTCAATTATTGGAACGCTATCCACATATCAGGCAGGCGTCGGGTTTAGCCTGAATGCTGGGCAAAGACCGGCCACGAATGTTTCAATAAATAGAATATCGGTGAGCATGGACACGGACGGATTTTATATTGGTCCCCTGTTAAACACCACCGGATCAGTTGCGGCCTCATTTCTCATACGCGACAGCATAATCGCCTCAAAATGGGACTCCATTGCTGTGTTCCATACGAATGTCGCATCATCAATCAGTGTTGAAATAGTTGATAGCTTTTTGTCGGTATCTGGTCCAAGCGAGGTAAATGCGAACATCGGGCGTGCTGTCGTAAATTACGGAGGTTGGATCGGTCTGTATAACAGCCACGTTTCTGTGTCTGGACAAACCGGAGAGCAGTACGGCGTGCTGTCTGATACGTTGGGCCTAAGCTCGTACACGCTGGTCAGAGATACCGACGCCTTCGTTCTGGGTGCGGCCACAAATATACTTGCCTATGCAGGCACGGCATCGACCCAAAGCAACTGCGCCATCCTCATTAGTGGTCGAGCAGATTATGGATTGCCCATAAGCGGGAACGTATCGAATAACACTGTAATATCTCAGTCTGCAATCCCAAGAATCAATTTGTCAGACGGAACGAACGCACCGGCAGACTGGGCAAATCAGTCGTTGGCCCCGCTTTCAAATGCCGTAGCAGGCGCAGGAACAGCCGCCACAAATCAGGCCCTAGCCATTGGCGCAGCCGCAACCGCTCTAGTCGCGCAGGCATCGGCGGCGGGCACCAACTTCACGCTGACCGTTGGAACAAGCAACAGCACGCTTGCGCTCGCGGCCTACGCGCTGGCATCCAACTCGTTCACCTACGCGAGCAACGTACTCGCCACAGCCAACGCTATTGGGCCTACGTGGTCGCAGACGCTAACCAACACGCTCTATGCGCAGACCAATGGAATCAACAATGCCAAGTGGATTAACATTCAAACAGGTCACAACGGTGACGCGCCTGCAAATTCTTTTATGCGCACAACCGGAAATCTGCAATGGAAGGCCAACGACGGAAGCACAAACACTGTAGCTCACAGCGGAAATCTTTCCATTGTAGGCGTGCAGACTGTAGCAGGCGCAAACGCGACGCTCACAAATACGCTTTGGCGGTGGTCCGGCTTCATTCGCCCAGCATCCCCAACCGATAGCGGAGCGCGCGGGCAGGTATTCACCACAAACGGCTACCTTGTTTGGTACGACCAAAACTTGTCGCGTTGGCTATGGTTGCAGGGATCAACAAACGCTTTCCCATTCTGAACATGAAACGCATCACATTTATTTTGCTGTGTGCGCTACTGGCCGGAACTGTATCGGCGCAACTCGTCTATGTCCGCACGCAGGACAAGGACGGGAACGTGTCGCCCAGCGAGGCACTTAGCGGGCCGGTTGGCGCGTACCGATTCACGATCTACCCGACGGACGGAGGCGAGGCCGTTGACCTAACAGCCATGACCGTGCGCTTTCTCGTCACCGACATGGCGGACGGCAAGGTAGTCATTAGCAACGCCCCCGCGCTTGTCGGAACAAACTACGGATTCCGCGGAGAGGGCACCATGTCCCGCGCGGTATCAACCAACACCGTGCAGATGATGGCGTACCCTGATGGAACCGACCCTTACGCGCTATATTGGGCGCTGTTGACCGTGACCAGCACGCCCAGCGCGGCGGTTCAAGTAAGCGTTACCAGCACGAGCGTCGTTGACCTTGGCAACGTAACGGTGCAATGGGAAATCCAGGGCGACGGCGATATGGCCCCCGACAGCACGGACAGGAATGTAGTGCCGCATACGGACCTTGGCGCATCGCTGGGTCGGACCAATGAGCGATACGACGAGGCGCACGTGAGGGTGGGTCACTTCGATTCACTCATTGCCGGAACCGTGTCGGTAGAGAACGCCATCGGGTTTTTGGACAACACGAAGGTCAAGCTGTCCGGCGAAACCAATTCAGTGATCCTCACAAATACCAGCGTGCAGGTGCGAAGCCCGACCAACGCGACGGAGGTTGCCACGAAAGAGTATGTGGACGCGGTTGCGGGCGGGGACGCTATCATCGGTTCCCTGCAAATCTACACCGGCCTGCACGGCGTTGCCTATTTCACCAACGCGCTGGGCTATCCCGAGCCATTACGCGACAAATCTTTGCCGTCCACGGAATGGACCACGTTCATTGACTTCAACGGGCCGGAGGATATTGCAGGGTGGTCAAACTTGAACGTGACCGGCAGCGCATGGACCTACACCGTCACCAACGGCTACCTGTCCATCGTCGGGCCGAACGAGTCAGCAAGCGGGCGATTCTTTGGGCTGATTCCTGCGACCACCGGAGTGGCGTCGCGTTGCGCCATGCGGATTTTGCAACCACTACAGTACTCGTATTGGGCAAACGGTAATTATGGGTATGGGGTGGCAGCCTACGACGTCGGGTTGACGAACACTGTGTTCCATGGGCGGCGTGCTAACAGCGCGGGTGATGTTCTCGAAACCTATATATTCAATCGGTCGTATTCTGAATCGCAGGACACCCGCTATGTTGCCCCTTATACCGCGGGCTCACTATCTCTGGCGTACACCTATCTTTGGGGATACAAAGACATCATTCTCTATGCTGATTTCGACGGTGTATCCACGCTGCGATTTTATACATCGAGCTTTGGCGGTGAGCGCCCCGCGTTGCAATATCGTGCCACCAACTGCGCATCGGTACAGGCGTGGGCTATCTTCGCGCAAAGCTCGTCCGCCGTGGCCAGCGGCACCAATTCAAGCGCGTTCATCATCGACTGGATAGGAGTGCTGCAAAGCAACTTATGGACCGCCGCATTTTAATCATTCTGCTGCTGGCGGTCACGGTGCGCGCCGATTACGTCGGCACGAACAGCGCGGGCAAGGTTGTGTCCGTGCCTGTACGCACCGATCCCGTGCTGGACGACGTGGTGGGCCACATCACGACCAACGCCGCGCCGTATGTGCCAGCGGATCAGGTACAGGACGTGGCCGCGCGACTCGAATCGGCGCGCACCAACTTGGTCAGCCTGTCCACTCAATCAACCACGGCGGCGGCACAGTCAAATCAAATCGAGCGGTTGCGCCGTGCGCTGCTCATCATCACGGACGCACTCAAGGACCAGCCATGACGCAAATTAGCCCCGACGATATTGCAGAGATTAAGGCTGACCTAAAGCACGCGCTCAGGCTGATGGAGCGGCACGACAAAACGCTCTATGGCGAGGACGGCGGGAATGGTCTTGTGTCTCACGTCACGCGGCACAACGAGAAAGAGAACCAAGCGAACCGGCTGATTGCTGCCATCGTTGGGCTTGCGCTTATGAATATCGGCGCGATTGCCAAGGTTGTTTGGTCGCACTTCACGAAGGGGCAGCAATGAACCGGCGCGCGATCCTTGCTCTGATGGTACTGGCGCTGGCCTTGACTGGCGGGTGCGCGGTGGTCCCGCCGGGCCGTCCGGTGGCTGCCTATTCGTTCATCAACTTCGCGCCGTCCGTCAAGTTTCAGGTTGGCGGGTCCGATGCCCGCGTGGACGTGAACAACGAGCAAAACGGGGACAAGAACACCATTACCAAGGAAACCCCAATTGACGCCAAGGTGGATGCCGCGACCGACCTGAAAATACCGGTGACGCCGTGAGTATATCATCGAAGAACGTCATTGCGGCGGCAAGGAAGGCGCACAAGCGAAATCCAGGCTGCAAGTGGCGTGATTTCTATCGCGGGTTTCTGGAGGGGTTCGGATGGATGCTGACGCACAAGGATCAAAAGGAGTGCGCGAGGCATTTGGCGAAACTGCTGGACACTCAATTTATATATTTGAAGCCGAAGGACAGGATGCAAATCAGCGCGGTCATCATGCGGCACTATCCGAAGTACAACCCAAGTATTGAAT
>ERZ761597.108-NODE-108-length-18319-cov-5.695631_pt1 | contig 18319 bp, 24 predicted proteins | sample MGYA00433093_ERZ761597 | MGnify/ENA primary metagenome ERZ761597 (study PRJEB28899, sample SAMN03785557) | bioreactor sludge metagenome | biome: EBPR Sludge; feature: EBPR Bioreactor; material: 0.22µm filtered reactor supernatant | place: Saint Lucia: Queensland... | reverse complement strand
ATACAGGGTTTCGCCTTCTGCGTTCTGAGTAGTTCTAATTTGTGTCATGTGTAGTTAATTAGGCGGGAAATGAATATTCTTAACGCGGACCTTGTAATTATTCACACAAAGTCGGCACTTAGCACAGGCTCCCGATTCGTCTGTGTTTTTGACTTTACCAGAGAGTTCAGGGCATGTGACCCATCTATACTTCTCCTTGTCTGGAGGCTCATCACCGAGCCAAGCTAATCCTAAATTTTTATGGTCATCTTTGAGTTTCTCAAACAATGCAAGTGCCTGTTCACCATTCACTGGGTCTGCACTCAAGAACAAAGTAAGGTTCGGTACCTTAGCTAATGTCTCGACTATAGTTGTTTGAGTTCGAAACGATCTGGTATACGCCCAGAATGTAATATCAGGAAATTCAAGCATCACCTCTGCCCATGCTTGTGCATAATCAACAGAGAAGAAATCACCAGAGTAGTGTAGACGAAAGTACGGGAATCCACCAGCTTTTTTGCTGAACTCCTGTACTGTCGCTCGTAACACCACTTTCATTTCTTCCACAGATTTACCCTTAAGCATTTCTGTGTTTTTGTCTAACACGGGACCTACCCCTTTGTAGGTATCAACCAATTTCGCCATATAGCAAGTTGGTCTTTTTCTCCCGTCCTTAACATCCAAACAGCCACCGTTTCCACAAGTGGCGCCTGGACAAGTACCTCCGTTTTCAGGAAGGCCAAACATCAACCCGAAGGTGTTCATGTGGCCTTTCTTGAATTTTGTTTTGGAGTTATTCGTTAACTTTAGCATACAGTTCTGGTACTAAGTCTTTTACACTTTTACGCCCCCAAAAAATATCATCATTTTCTTCGATAGTGAAATTGATCTTCTTAAATCGATCAAACCCTTCTTTTGAGAACAGATCAACAATACCATTTTGGTTCAGTACACCATCTCTACTTAGATCTAACTCTCTATCTGAAAGTAACAAGAACGTCCAGTTGAAAGCTGATCCGCCTACGTAACTGATATAAGCTCGATCTTTTTTCACTTCCATAAGGAATTCAGAAAGTTGAACCGTCTTGCCTGGGTTTTGATTAATGTCCGTTCTGCCCCTTATGCGCTTTCCACAAGTTGGAGAAAAGTGTAATAAGATATCTTTACTTGGCAATGCGTTATGAACATCTAACAACATTTTTAAATTTGGAGCACCGCACGGGTCATAATACACTAACCCCTTGCTTTTGGTAAAATCTTGGGTACGAAATATTTCTGCCGCGTCCATATAATCTTTGTAAACAATGTAATCACCCTCGTCATCAAGAGTATCTAATAACGTCTGACGATGTTTCTTATTCTTTTCAAATAAAATAGACCCATCAAAACCATCTTTGAAAATCTCTCTTGCAATTACCGGACTACCTTTAATGGGGTTTGTGCGTTCTTGGTCTTCGTCGAGGTACCACGTTCCCGGCCCAGCGGTTAAGTCAACATATGTAAATCGCTCCTCACTTTGTTTATACTGTTCATATAAAGTGTTTAGAAATAGAACGAGTGTTTCTTGTTTTTTAGGTGTATGTGAGCTGTATGCTTTAGGATTTGACATGTTTGAAAATAGTTAATGCTATCCCGCATAAGAGGGGCAGATTTATTCTGCAATTTTACTTAATCATCCCAATCCCAAGATCTTGTCTTGAAGTTCCACTTCGTCTCTTTGGCAAATACTTTTTCTTTGCCTTTCCAACGATCTGATACCACCATTTCCATCCCCAGGTTATCGCCCGTCGCAATCTTCACTTCTTTTGTAAAATATTGCTTACACACCTCCGGAAAGTAGCCGTCTTTCATCACGTCTTTGTGGATAATCCAATAATTAGCGTCATGGACCACATTCACTGGATAAATGTATTTCATCCAGAGTTTATCCTTTTTCAACTGCTTTTTCATCTGTACCGAGATGTCCCACATGAACAAGGCCAATTCACTAGCAATAGGGTATGCTAACGACTGGTTCATCCAACCCGCCTTAATAGCGAAGTTATCTGTGTTTTCGAAGTAGAATCTCATACCTCGCATATTCTCGATGTACTTGTTATTCTCTACAGATGCCTGACAGTTTTCTCGGTAATCCATGTATGTACCGTAGCGTGTCCAAGTATTTAGAGCGTATTTAATCAGCTCAATATCTACAAGATCTCCAGACTCTGCATAGATCTCAGCCTGAATCGGTAATGCAGCGCTCATCAATCCGGCAGTATAAGCCACTCGGAAAGTAATAGACTTAGATGTTACATACTTCGATGCATCATCTTTACCAAGCTTCGGATCTTTGAAATATTCACGCATCTTAGTTGTGTGGAAACCACCTTTTAGGATGTCGTTCATATAATCTGGATCTTGACTCAGGAACGCAGCGATAGCCAAGTCTGCACCGGCTACGTCAACTTCTGCAAAGTGCCAATCCTTATCTCCCGAATAAAAGATGTTACGGATATTCTTGGGTTCCTCAAATTTGAATTCTCGGAAAATTGCAGGAATATGTGACAACACCTTGGACGCAGGATTTTGGACGTTTGGTCTGGAACTGCTTCGAAAGTTATCCAAACATTCGTAGAAGTCTGCATGGATGCGCTTGTCTTTCGCTAGAGCTGCCCAATAGGAAGACTTTAGCGGGTCACCCTCATCCTCCACGTCATCACCCCCGATAAGCTCTCCAATGTCCTCCTCTTCATCAACAACAACGTCTGTGTCGGGAAGGTCGATGTAGTCTCCGACATTTACACCTTGCGTACTGAAGAATTTCTTAGCAAACACACCAACTCGTGCCATATCCAGGTATGTCTTCACGATGTCGTATTTCAGTTTGGTGTCTGCATCATCTGGATTTTTCTTGACCTCCTCAGCAAGTTTGAATCGAATAGACGCCATCGACTTACCATTTGCAGATGGATTATATTGAACCTTGATGTGTTCCTTCTGCTTGTCGTACCATGCTTTAGGTTTGGTCTTTCCTTTCTTAACATAGTAGGCCGGTACGAGACCCATCTTATCGAAGAACAGCTTAGTCTTATCTTTCGAAGAGCGTGGATTAAAATCTTTGCTGAGGCCAAGCTTAATCGTCTCTTCTTCTCCGATCTGCTCTACCATCTTCTCAAATGCTTCAGTATCAAAATTAAGCTGTTTGGTATATCCATTAAGCTGCTTGCTCAGTGCCTCATAACACTGGCTGTACTGAGTGGTTAGCTTATACATGCAATCCATGTCAATCGGAATACCTGTCATCTCCATGTCTGTCAGGTAGTGAGTCATGGGAAGATAGGTCTCGAAATAGTACTTTCGCACATAGTACGGAACCTCCTTCTTCATCTTCTCGCGCATCTTGATACATGCTTCTCTATGAGCTACTGCGTCTCCAGCAGCATATTCAAAGAACACGTCTGGATCTTTAAACAGCAAGTCAGACATTTCATTCTTCGGAAGTTTATGCTTACGAAGAGATTGATTGAATTTATTGTAGTATGGTCTGTAGTTTGTGAATTTTTTAATACCAAACTCCAAACCTTTACCCCAGCGTGAATCAAAGAATGCAATAGCTTTCATACCATCGAATCCAAGTGTTTCATCTGCTAGGTTAAATCCTTTCAGTGTGAGTCGCTTATCATCTGCTCGAATATTCCAACCCATTCTGTCTGCTTTGGGATGTTCGAGAAGAGGCTTCATTGTGTGAAGCAACTCGATATTCTCTTTAGTTGGATTCTCTGCTGTAATGAGCGGGAGAACTATTCCAACGTCTGGAGAAACTGAATATTGGAAAGAGTACAAGATTTCATCGTCCATGAATTTACCTTTCCATTCAAGGTCATATCCCACAGAGAACATTTCATTCTCTATAGCAGCCTCCACATACGCCTTGCTTTCCTCCACATCATTAACCACAACCCACTCATAATCAGTATATTTCAACTCATCATTAATAAATCGTTTTGCCAGCTCGAAGTTTGCTGTAAACTCGGGACGCAGCTTAGGATCAATTCTGTAAACTTGTGCAGGTGAATAGTTTGCCATCACCTTACCATATGGGCTATCAATAATCTCACCAACATAGTCAGACTGACCGATCTGCTGCTTCATGATACGCTTGAATACCTCAGATCCAAGAGTAATAATCAGCTTAGGTTTGATTTCTTGAATTTCTTCATCCAAGTATGCGGCACACGCTTCAATTTGTGTGGCGTTCGGCTTGTCTTTCGAACCAAGACCAAACTTAACCATGCTAGTAACCCAGCAGTCATTTTCAAGACTAAGACCAACCGCTTCAAAAGCTTTCTCAATCTCGTCTCGTGATGTATAGCCACCTTCTGTGTCTGTATCAAATGAAAGTAACTCTCCATTCTTTAAGTCATCAGATAATGGGTGAGATACGATTAACATAATTGGAGCTTCTGAATTGCCCCAACCTGCTAACCATAGCTTATTATCAATTCTTTCGTTCTCGGTTCTAAGCATTCTCTACCACTCCTTTATCTATTGTGTAAGTGAAATCATTTAGTGCAACATTCGCAGGTACACGCACTTTTACATTAATTCTACTATGATCTGCTCCATCTTGTTCAACGGTAATATTCTCTTCTGCAAATCCATTAGAAGATATACTGAACTCACGATTCGTAACAATCGGTTGACCAATGTATTGCCTCGTTACTTTCGCTATATCTACCGCAATATTATCCACAATTGCTGGTCTTTCTAACCAAGTGCCGGCTGTGACCGCTGCAGGAATTGCCGGGGGATACGGACGATTAATTATTGGTTGATTAACCAGAGCTGAAGCAACCGCAGCAGTGCCTAACATACCAACTCCTCCAAACCCAGGTTCGACATACAGAGCTGGATGTCGCTCAGGCGCCAACTTCGGTTTAGGGGCCGGTTTCTTTCGCTTGGGTCTATTTTTAAATCCTTCAAACCCGCTAATACCATAATCGGAGCGTTCTGGATTTAGTATTATGATTGAGCTTGGTTTACGCTTTACCGTTACCGGATCACCACTGAAGGGGTCCACAAATGACAGGAATACCCAACCAACGTCGAATAACCCGACTGCGGTATATTCAAGCTTACAGTCATTAACTACGATGCTTATCTTTTTTCCTTTCGAATTTTTCCCTAGTCTGAGGTGTGTCCACAACAGCACCTTCTTATTCTCTTCTGTTCTTTGAATTTCTTTAGCCATTGTCCTTCTTAAGTAGATAATCTTTGGGTTTCTTACTAGTGGAAGGTTTCTTGCGTTCCTTCTCTAATCCTGCTGCTTCTTTCTCAGCGTCTTTTATCATCTTAGGATCATACTTTTCCTGGATGAATGACATGTATTCAAACTCTGCTCGGTAGCTCACTTGGAATGGCTGCCCATGTCTATTTTTCAGACTGAACAAGTTGACATGCGGATCTTTAACATCCATACGTCCAACTCCAAGACATACGTCTGTAGGACGAACAATACCTCTAGCACCAGCAATGTCATCATATCCAAAAATCCATTTTGGACTGCCTTTACCTTGATGAATTAACCACAACGCAAATGTATGCTCGTCGTTAATCTTATACTGTGAGAGTCTGTCCATCTCCTTTGAGCATTGTTCGAGATGTTGATATTGTTGTGCTTGCTTCGGCATCTCCATGATCGGAGTCATGAACTCAAGCTGATCGACCATGATGACATCCGGAATAAATCCTTCTGATACTTTCTGGTCAATTAGATCCTTGATTTGATTTGCGTTGATCGGACATAAATCTCTGGCATCAATAATCTCTAGATTCATCAAGCTTTCTTTAGTTTGCTCATCGAGATCTCGCAAAGCAATTTCTAGGTCCGTTGTGATGTCGGACTTTTGCTTTGGATCTTCGAGACCGAAGTGCAATCTAGAGTAACTGATTCTGAACTGAGCAGCATACCATCTATCGATAATATTCTTTTTCGGTTCTTCTAGAGAGATGTACAGGGCCTTATATCCATTCAAAGCTGAGTATCTTGCCATTGCAGAAGTTACAGCCGTTTTACCTGAACCTGAATGTCCAATGATTAAACCATACTCTTCTCTACCTAAGCCGTGGAATTTAGCATCTACACCAGCAAACCCAGTATGAATACCGTGGGTTGTCTTCGCTACATGAATTGCTGCAAATGGTTTAGCTGATGTTGCTTGCGATACTGTTTCCAGGCTATCGAAGGACACAGCGAGCTTAGCAGCCTCCCTTGCAAAGTTATCCAGGTCATCATCGCTATGACTATCTTTTAACTTAACGAGTCGTCTACGTTTAGCAAAATCTTTTAACTCATCGGCTATCAATTGTTCATTTAGAACATCATTGTAAATCCAGTCCAACAAAGTGCTAAATCCTTCATCTAGCGGTATCCCTTCAGAAGCTAGGCTCTCTTTAACACGGATTTCGAGCGTTCTTCTGCTGATTGGTAGTTTCCCGATCTTCATAACAGCCGCAGCGATATGCTTATACAGCTTAACACCTGCAAGGTCGGAACTTAGAAAATCTTCAGGCTTCAGTTTAATTTCCTGAGCCTTCTTAAATACCACAGAGGAACGCACCAAATGCTTTAATACCTCTTCGTCATAATCCGCTGTATCAAATTTATTCATGGTGTATTCTGCGATAATCCAAACCTTTATCTCTCAGGAACTCTATTAATTCCGGGGTTCGTTCTTTGACTGCCATTCTCTTATAGACTTTGCTTACCTCGGGTATTTCCTCATTTGTTATACATACTCTAAACCACGATGCAAAAGTTAAATGAGGATTCAACAACGTCCACTCTACTGTACGCCCCAGTTGTAGTTGGCGCTTCAGTGTGTGCATATACACCTCAAACAATTCTTGGTAGTTTGGTAGGTATGCCTCGATGTAAGTCTTGTATAGGTCATCAGAATTCTTAGCTGTTAGAAAAGGGATAAATACTTCGTCCGGATTCTTATTAACAAAATGAGCATCGACGTAGTATATCGGGTTGGCATTAAGCTTTTTACAATTGGTTGCGGCCTTCTCAAACAAATGATTAAACTTGCCGTTCTTTATGCTACCTGCCCATCCCTTTTTTAGATAAAACTGATCAGCGATTAACTGTACCACTTCGCTTAGAGGCGCGTTACAGGTGTCTGCTGTAATTTCTTCCACTTCATCCTCACCTGTATCCTGCGGGATGAAATGCGATTGTTGATTTATTCTAGTGAATAACCTGCTTTTATCCATGCATCAATTATTATTTCTTGTGCTTGTTCTTCCGTCATCTCATCAGGGCTGTCAAATCCGTATGCACCAGGATCGATGTTTACACATTTCTTACCTCTTTTGATGATGTCGGCCAATTCTCTAGCCTTCTTTTGTGTGTCTTCGCCAGCATCATACATCAGGATTATTTCTTCCCAATTGCGCTGGATTAATTGGATCTGTGTATCCGAAATTCCTTTACCCCACGTAGCAACTCCATTCGGAAATTTCCAGGACTTCTTAACACCTTCTACAACTACGACACTTTGATATTTTTTTGCATTGTCGTAGTTGTACAAGTAGTTACCTTTCGGAAACACATGTAGATATTTCATCTTTTTCATGCGATCGCCGTTAGGTGTACCTGGAATAAATCTGCATTGCCAACCCACTAATTCTTCGTTGAAAAACACCGGAAAAATCAATGAGTCAGCAACAGACATTGAATATCTTTGACCGTCTGCTCTTTCAAACTCGATAGGAATTGCGTCGGCTGCGAGTATGTAACCCACATCGTAATCCATAGCAAGCTTCGTCATGTCAGTCAAATGATCTTTCTGTAGAAACTTTACTGCAGGGTGGTCCGAAGGTAATGCCGACACTGGAACATAGAAATTACATGGCCATTTTCTCGCCATGGGATGTTCGGGTGGCTCCTTATATGGACCAAGATTTGTTACTGCAATCGGGACATTGCCAAATATTTGTTCATTCGAAAGTGGAACCTTGCAAATGAAGCAATTGCTCGCCAACGATTTCAAATTAACTCCTCGCTTCATCTTGTGACCATCAGACGGAGCGCAGGTCGGACATCTAACACGAACCCAATTACCATTAGCTCGTTTGGCTGCACCAAATCGCTTTTGGAGTAATTGAACTACTTGTGTGTCTGTCATTCTTCTTCAGGTATAGTGCCGTCGTCCTCCTTAATGTGGTATACAGCTTCCCACACATCTTTGCCAACCACATTATCCAAATATTCTTGCCTAGCTACATTTTCCCATTCCCAGAAATCTTTAGGTACTTTCAGTGACTGGTACGAGGCCGGGATGAAAATAGCTACTTCAATTTGATCAGAGTCGGATTGCTCTGATTTCGTCTGTTCGGTCGAGTTCGAGTTCATGTCTAGCCGCCTTTCTTTCAGGTTTGTTCATTCTGGCCTTAAGGACGCTCTTTCCTTCAATAGATATCAACGTCGGGATGTAATCAAATAACCCAAGTTTTATCAGATCTGCGTGATGAGCTTCGGCATCGTTAGAGTCTGATTGCTCTGCACTCATAATTAGGTTCTTTTGGTTTTTCAGGAACCTTCTCTTCAGTGATGCCGTAATCGTGGTTCAATTGACGTGTAATGATTTCAAGCAAGTCCTGATAGATTTCCTCTCTATCAAACTTGATCATCATATTAGTTACACTGTGATAGTCGTAATCTTCATTCATAACTTAATCGCTCTAGGCGCATCAGGCGGGATCTCTGGTTCCGGAGGTTTTTTCTCCACAACAGGTGCGGGAATAGGCTCAGGAACGGGTTCACGCTGATAATTCACTGCTCTCTCAAAATTCCTCCGTGCGTTATTGTGTTGATCCCAAGTTGTTTGAGAAGGCGGAACGATTATACGACCATACTCCTCATTAAACGCAGCTTGATCTCTCAGCATCTTTTCATACTCATCTCGAATACTCATATCTAATCTATAAAGTTTGTTGGTAGTCATACCAATCGATGTCTTCAACTTTATCTACAATTTTGATTTTCCAACCTTCCTTCTCGTAGTGTGCCATTCTCTTTCGAGCCATGTCTTCTAAACGATCGTCGTGGTTATCAAGGAAGTCAATCAAAACGAAATGAGTTTTCTCTTCTGTAATCCCGAGTTCCTCCATCCTGCCCTTGGGAAGTGTTCGACTACCTCTTAACGCTTCCTGTATAACTTCGATTTTACTAGAACCACCAGCGGCTTGAACGACAACTCGTAGATGCGGAATATCAACCCCGGCTCTAAAAGCATCGGTGGCAATAAGGTGCTGAAATCCATTATTAGTGAATTCATGAATTACTTCTTTCTGTTGTTTTCCGGTTAGCGCATATGTTCCGGCCTTCGTTTTGCTCGACTCTCTATGCACATATTTCGTACCAGCCGGCATATATTTATACAGATCAACTAAGTGATCCTGGATGTGATCAATGAAAGTCAGTGTCGGCCAACCTTCTGGTACGTTTGCAACGACCTTAGCGATCAGTTCATTGCGTGGCTTGCACTTTTTTATCCCTTGTGATAAAGCTCCATCGAATGTCTTGGCTGTGATCAGACAAGGCGGTACTTTTAAGAAGTACACCAAACCTGGAACCACGGCTCCAACTTCAACTGCTTCATCATAAGGAATATCAATGAGACGTTCACCAAAGATCCCCTTGATAAGTTTGTCTGCACCAGTAAATAATCCTTCATCTGTAGCGGTATATCCAAATATTCTTCGAGGAGCGGCGGATGTGATAACATTTTGTATAACATCACCGGTTGCTCCTTGTAGCTCATCCACCAACAACAACTCGCATTTCTCGATTGCGCATTTATCCAGCGATCGGAATGTGGTAATTGTGATATCTGTGCTAATGTCATGATAACCTCCACCAACACGACCTATGTGTTTGTCAGGGAAGATTTTCACAAATTTCTCATAGGTCTGTTCAAAGACCTGCTTTAGAGGAATAGCCAGGATAGTATTCAAACTATTCCACGCTGCATATGTAAAGCCCTGACAATAAGTCTTACCATAACCACCAGTAGCTTTCCAGATACCAGAGTCCGTAAGACCTTTTGTCAAGCCTTCAACTATGTCATCTATTTGATAATCTCTAGGCCCAAGATTCTTTACTGCTTGCCAATCAATTGCTGGCATAGCTGGCCTCATATCCTTCACCACGTAAGTATCTTTGTTGTCATGAATCAACTTACAAATATGTGTGAAGAAGCCTTGCAGAGTGTACATCCCACCATTGCCATCTGGTTGATGAAGTAATCGCTCTGAATATGTGGGTTGTTTCTTGTAGTTTATCATCTCAATTGTTCGATGCGTATACCTCAAATATTTAGTCAAATACGTAGGCATCGCATTTAGATGAAGTCCACTACCAATTCTTGTGATCGTAATATTCATTAGGTGGGAAGAGTCTCACGACTCTTCGATAGATTAAAGTTTGTCAGCTACCTTGTGAAGAAATGCCCTCACTTTATCTCTATGATGATAGCACCAGCTCAAACAATAACCGAGTGTAATACAGCCTAACATTATTTGTCCTCCTTCTGTTCAGGTTCTTTTCCTCCGTCTTTCCAACCAGCTTTGATTGTAGTCCAATAACCTTTTAAAGTATCTCGGAGATCCTGTCGTTCTACCACGCAGTTCAGGAATACTCCTAAACCTATGAATAGTAAGTTGTTAATCATCTTCTAATTTAATTTCCACAATATTGTCCACTACGCCAGCGATGCCGGGATCATGGTCAATTACAATGATTTGTTTAGGTTTTGCTTTGTCTTCGGATTTCAAACTCTTAAGCACATCGAAATAAGCTTGACGGTTCTCTTCATCCAGGTGAGTAGTGCCTTCATCGAGAATCATTAGAGGGAATGCCTGGCTGAACAACTCATGGAGTGCCAAGTGCAGGCTGATTCCTATGATCATTTGTTGTCCTCCCGATACACTAGGCATGACATAATTATTTTCGTCGATCATTTCAATTTTGAAATTGTCTGCGACTCTAACCTTATATGGGATCGAGAAGTTATCAAGCTTCGACTGTAAGTGCTCCGATACCACGTCAGCATAATCCAGAATCAGTTTTCGAGGGAAGTTTGAGCTGTGTAGAATATCATGCACCTGATTCAATGCTTTCGCATAGGCATCACGTTTTTCATTCTTTTCACGGTTCTTAGTATTCGTCTCAATGCGATCTTTCACATTTTCGAGTTCATACTGTTTCACTCGATAACTAATTTGTTTCTGCTGTAATATTCTTGTATCCTCGTTATGCTTATTAATTTCAGCAAGGACAGCTTCTCGCTCTTCCATTATGTTTCTTGTACCGTCATATATGGCAAGGGAAACCAGTTGCTGTTTGAGAATGCCCGCTCTACCTTTTATCTTGGTGAGCTTCATTTCTTTATCGCGGTGAGTTTTTTCGGCCTCACGGTATTGATCAATTACATCTTTGTAAAAGTCCAATTCCTCAACATCGAATGAAACAATTTTGAAGTGTTCCATGCTTGCTTCCAACTGTGATCTCAATTGGGTGACCTTATCATACTCAGCCAGCAATCCAAATAATTCATCAAGATCTTTAGCCTTATCAATATGCTCCGCCTGGATGGTTTTCTGTAACAACTCTAACTCTTGTTTGTTTACTTCCAGACTAGCAATCAACTTTTTAACGTCATCCAAAGCCTGGCCGCATGCATGACAGGTGGATCTGTCATGCAGCGACGAGAAGCCAGCTAATTGCTGTTTCAGGGTTCCAAGATTAATCTTGTTTTCCAGAAGTCGTATGTCTAACGCGTGAACCTCTTCTTCAAGTTTCTTTGCAGCATCCTTGAGTTCTTCATACTGAGGTTCAGAAAACGGAAAGGTTATATTTTTCAACTGAGTCTCGATTTTCTGCTTTTGCTCAAAGAGAGACTTCTGTTGAAGCTGAGTGTTGTATTGCTTTTCGTAATCAGTGATACGAATGGAAGCCAACAACTCTTTAGACTCAGCAATTTCGCGTAATACGACTCCTTCTTCCACATTGACTTCATCGAGAGCGTCATTAATCTGTGCAATCTTTCCACGATCTTCGATGCACTTATCGATGAAGTTTAATCTGTTTTTTAACTCGTCCAACTCCTTGTTCGACTTCACCTTAATTTGTAACAGCTCATAGTTGAGCACACTTAGCTCTGCATCGAGCTTATCATGTAGCAACTGAAGCTGATCAATATCTTCAAGTGGGATCACCGGAGGACATTGTTTAATGTACTTGTCGAAGATTATCTTTCGCATCTTCTCGGTGTTGGGAACCAAGAAGATTTTCTGGAATATTTTTTCTCTGACAGTCTGATCACCACAGAAGAGCAACGGAATATTACCCTGTTGAGCGATGATGACTCTTTCCACTATTTCTGTGTTAACTTGCAACAAGCTATCCCACAGTTCCTTTACCTCTGAAGACTTCTTAAGCGATTGTTTGTCATATTCCAATTGCAACTTGGAAACATCCAAGTGCCTAGTTAACTTCCCGACCTTACCATTCAATGTAAAGCTTAGCGACACGTATCCCGTATCACAGCCTCGCTTGATGGCATCGTCTTTAGTAGTGCCTGGATACAGCTTCCCCGTGAGCGCAAATAGGATCGCTTCGACGACACTAGATTTACCAGCGCCGTTCTTTCCTACAATTGCGGTTATTCCGTTCTTAAAGGGAATCCTGAGCCTAGCATGTTTACGGAAGTTAACTAAAAGCAGTTCTGTGATAGTCATGTATATCGTCAGACCAAGCTACAACTCATATGGTAGTGCTTGGTTGTATGGGTCATAGGGTTCTATTTCTATTGGCGAATCTGGGTACACAAAGATACCAGCATTATCGCCAAAAGCAACTCGCATTAAATTTGGGTCGAATTGCTTTAAAAACTGATGAACTAACTCTTGTCGTTTAGTGTTTACCGGGTCCCATAGATATTCACCTAGGTTCCCGTTGATGTCTGCTTTGTCAATTGTCGTATAAACCTCATCTTTATCCTTCAGCATCTCACCTGTGTGCCACTGATACCATCCGAATGATGTGATTTCTGGATTCTTAGAAAAGAATTCCCGGACTGACTGCTCAAACAATTCATTCATTTCGACTCGAGTTATAAGTTTGATTTGTTCGATTTGGGATTTTATATTCAATGACTATTCCGTCTTGCCACTGCCCTGGGCGGCTACCTCCTCTACCTCTGTCATATCTTTTTGGGTTTCTTCAATCGGTCTGTAAAGCTTACTCAAGTAATCTTTGTCCTGAGTAAAAATAGGAATTTCCCAATCTATCTTTTCCTTTGTTACGACAACTCCACGCTTGGTCCATGTAGGCGCGTCATTCCAGTTAAAGCCCTTAGCCATCATCATGTCTTGGACCTGGGCGTTATTCTTGTTCATCATCTCAGTGTGTGAGTACATACTTCTACCATACTGCTCCACACTGTTCCTAGTGGCGTCCTGCTGCCTCCAGATCATGCAATTGATCATTTCTTGTTCATCAGGCACCATAAACAATCTCGAATCAAAGTAAGCAGGACCATCTGTATTTATTCCACCGGCAAATGGTGCAAATAAATTGAACGATAACGTGAACACACTGGCGCTTACTGAGCAAATCTTTTGGATATTATTATCAAACCATGGTTGGGTATTTAGGTCTAACGCATCATTTAAAACGATCGAGCATTCATCACTCTGAATATAGGCAAAACGTGCAATCCCACCAATATCCTGTAGGACTTCTTGAGCAGCGTATACCATGCAATCCATAACCTTATCATCATAAGGCTTGATTGCGTTTCTTAAAACAGTGTGAAACGCTCGACCGTCAATACGCAAGACCTTAGGAACTCGCCTTGGAAGTTTGATACGATAACAATCCTCGTACCTCTTCATGCGATCCCCTAGGGAGTCTTGGCTCATTTATGTACTTGGTGCTTGGTCGGCTTCTTGGTTGATTAGGATGTCCAATTGTTTGCTGATTTGCTCATAGGCACGTTTCGCCCTCAACCATGGATGTGTGTCCACTTCCAAGTTTTTAAGTGCTTTTTCTGCCATTAGAAAATCCTCCAACAATTGGCGGATACTGGTATTTTTCATTGAGTCCATTATAGCATCTCCTCCTTAAATTTGTCTAGTATTGCGGTTGGGTCCTCAGACTTTATGATTCCCAATGTTAGGTCGTAAATGACTTTGTCTGGGATTTCTTCTTTTAACACTCTCTCCACTCGGTCGTTTGTTTTAATTTCCGAGCGGATATTAACTGTCTCCTTAACTTCCTCATCGCCAACTTTTTTACGCTTAATTTGTGCAGTCTTTACGATCGCTACATCGTACAGAGGAGCAATATCAGCGAGTTTTGACTTTGAGTCGATGTCGTATTCAACCACAATCACTGGAGGTTTCCCTTTGTGATCTTGGAAGAACTTTGTATATTTCTGCACCCAGTTAATGGTGTCATAAGCTTCCGACAAGTCCATTTTAATGAACTCCCTAGACAAGTTGAATTTAACTCGCTTTAGGGTTTTGCCATCATAGTGCAGTAAACCTTGTTTCTTTGGACCAATTTCATTCGACTTAACCATACCCAAACTCCCGCAGTAACCAATATATGGAAGTGGGTCCCTAACCATCTTCGGATCGTGGATGGTTCCTTCTGTAGGCTGATGGATATCGCCCAGGATGACCCCCTTTAATGCGGGAAAATCCTTAATCAGGTCTATTTGTTTCAGATCAAGTAATTTTTTCTCTTCAGGAAATCCGAATAATTCCGGAACATGTCCATGGAGGAATATCCACTCAACCTTATCCTTGTAGTCCAATGCGTCAATCGCTTTAACGTTATCCATCGAGTTGTCACAATAATCAAACCCAACAAATCTAGGATCACGTAAGTCTTTGATTGGCAACACTCTAGTTAAATGAATCCAGGCGGCATTGTTGATGGGTTTATCGTGGTCACCCGCGATTCCAGCAGCAATACAACCATTAGCTCCAAGCTTTTTAACCTGGTCAGATACAAATTTAACTAAGTCTGGAGAAGGTTTGTTAATATCGAACAAATCCCCTACAATGAAGAAATAATCAACTTGTAGAGAGATTGCCAAGTCTACCGCTCTAGCAAAGTCTCCCTTCAGATCTTCTGCCAATTCAGGCAGGTTGTAGAGTTTCCACCCTAGGTGAACGTCAGAAACTGCTAAGAACGAATAGTCGGTCATGGTAATTGCTCAATAGTAACTATACCTTTATCTAGAAGGAATTCAACAACTCGTTTTGCATCAATCGCAGCCTCCGCAAACTCCCAACTCATCATCTGATCGTGCATAGGATCTTTGCGATTAATGTAATACTGTAATCCTGGGTAACCACGAAGTCTAGCGAATGCGTTCATTAATTTAGAGTTACCCTCCAATTTCATTATCAGACTTCGCTTTGCGGCTCCCTTATTATAGAAGGAGTCCGACCTGTATCCGGCGACTGTCGTACCTTGACATCTGATTACCCACATCCCCGAGTGGCCTGTCTCGAATACATCAAATGGATTTTTAAACAATTTTTCTAACTCTTCGTCGGTTACCGTATCTACTTTAGACTGCGACTCCACAAGTGTGTTGCTCCCTAATCTTGGCATTCATCAACTGAATCTCCAGCTCGATTGCCTTGTCCCTTCGTTCATGCGTCCCCAGGATTTCACCACCAGGAGCGATGATTTCCCAAAGTTGACGATCATTGTTAAACTCTACGTCAGCGGCTCTCTTGATCTCTTTCTTGCCGATGCCGATGTTTTCGATAACGTTGTCGCACAGCGCGACAACGTTACCATCCTTAGTGATGCAGATTCTACGCTTAGACATCTCCTTCGTCTTCGAGGGTGAGTTCCTGTGGATCCAGTTCTTCATGCTCGTAGTAACTGTCTGTTACTGCGCGTGAACTTTCCTGAGTTTGACCAAGCATCTTCTCGAAGTTCTTGGTAGCTTCCATACAGTTTGTTCCGGTTCCGCACACGTCAAGAATGGTGGGGTTGCCGAACTTGTCAATTTTGATTCTTACTTTGGCCATAATGTTTAGATGTAGCGGTAGGATTTTGGAATGAAGCGACCTTTCTGGTCGATGTTGAATTTGATACGTACGCTGTGTACTCTACGACTGCAATAGTTCGTTACGAAGCGAACTGTTGCGATACAGGAATCTTCATTGTCACCCTGCTTGATATTATCAAGGGGTACATAGATTTCATCCGCAGGAGGTGTATCCTGCGAATGAAAGAAGCGATAGATAGCTGTCGCTAACGTCTTAAATTGTGGGGTAGTGAGTTTCATGTAGTTTACTCGCCGTCGTCTGCTTCAAGAATGATGGAACCGTCGGCAAGCATTTCAAGGATTTGAACTTCCTCGTAATACTGCTCAGTCACGGCAACAACATAATTCTTTTTGAGTTCGCAGAAATCTTGACCGAGACCCTTTGCAATAGAACCACCATAAGGATCCCAGTGTAAGGAAATTTCGCCTTCGGCATTTTGTGAAATACCAACGTCATATGCATTGTAACCCTTGTCAGGATTCACTGCGATCCAGTCATAAATTTTGTTACGATCAGGATCTGAAGGATAGGTACGGGCTTTGCTCTTCTCTTTAATTTCCCAACCCAGCTTCGCCAGACCGGACTTAAAGGCTTCCCAGTTATTGAACTGCGTTTTGATTGCTACTGTGTGGCTCATGTGAGTTTAAGTGCTCTGAAGTATGTTCCTCTTACGTGAGGGATGTCTGTGATGTTATTGGCAGTATTTAGCGTTTCAGTAAGTGCATTATTCAGTACAGCAATCGCTTCTGCATCACTTCTGAAGTCTAGTCCACTGTCTACGACTTTTTCTAATTTGTCAATTTCATCTGCGACAGCTTTGTCATCCAGGAAATTGAGTGTTCGGAAATTTTCTATCTCTGCACGTACACTATTCAAGCTAGTTCTAGTAACCAAATCCTTACGTGCAATTTTATCGATCAATGATTGACACATTGACACGATTTGAGACCTCAAGGCTCTCGCTGCTTCTTCTGTAAATCTCTCTAACTGAGCGACTGACTGCTGGTACTGAATCTGCAATTCTTTTTGCACCTCAGCCTTGGCTTCTTCTTTCGCTTCATCCAGGACCAGTTCCTGATTAATCAATTCTTTGATGTCCACCTCACCGAACTGACGAGGTACAGACAATTCAAAAATAGAATAACTAAAACTAAACTTGTCATTGAGGGTTTCCTTCGCTGGATAGTATGGACGAAGTACCTCAGCAATATCTGGAAACTCTGCCAGAATCTCATCTCGATATTCTTCATATTTTTCGATGAACTTTGCAGTTAACTCCTGATATTCCGTTCGGAACTTATTCAGACTTTCAACAACTTGAGGAACTTTTTTTCTTGGAACAAAGTGTGCTTCCGCTACAGGGAAGTCATACGAGTTTGAATACAAGTACCTTCGAGCTTTACCTTCGATACTCGTAAACTCAGCAAGATGCTTCGGGTCAATCAACATCTTGCGTCCAAGCTTAAACAATTTTGGCAGCGATTCCAGGTTTAAATCATCCTTACTAAGTTGTGTGCCCATGCCCCATTTAGAGACATGGACACTCACTAAGTAGCCATCCTGGAACAATTTATCGTAGTATGCCTTGAGTGCCTCCGTTATTTTAGGAGGTTCTAGACTCATTAGGTAGTCTTGATTTTTCTGATACCATTGTCGCCTTCCACAGACGACAGCAAGGCTTCGTAATCGTAGGGAGCCGCAGGACGCAGCTTACCTCTCACCTTATTACGCATATTCGAGATCTGCTCAGCATTGGTTTTAGACTGAGGGGTAGTTTCACCGATCTCAAACAGCACGTGATCCATCGTGATTTCCTTGTCCTCGGAGAATGCCTTAAACATCGCATCCTTAAACAGGTTATCAATTTCGGAGCCCGTGAATTCACCAGTAGCCTTTGCAAGCTTGGCGGCATCAAAGTTCTTCGGATCACGCTTGAATTTCTTGATCACCACATTGAAGATGTCTTCACGCTCTTCCAGGGTAGGAAGGTCGATCCAGAACAGTTCATCAAAGCGACCCTTACGAGTCAGCTCAGGAGGCAGTGCCAAGTGATTGTTTGACGTATAAATGATGAATGCTGGGTTCGTACGGTCGTTCAACCATGACAGCAACGTACCGAAAGATCTCGAACCTGTACCAGAGTCACCGGTACCCGATGTAGCACCCACGTTAAGGTACTTCTCGATTTCATCGATCAAGATAACACAGC
>ERZ761597.106-NODE-106-length-18709-cov-6.882009_pt1 | contig 18709 bp, 47 predicted proteins | sample MGYA00433093_ERZ761597 | MGnify/ENA primary metagenome ERZ761597 (study PRJEB28899, sample SAMN03785557) | bioreactor sludge metagenome | biome: EBPR Sludge; feature: EBPR Bioreactor; material: 0.22µm filtered reactor supernatant | place: Saint Lucia: Queensland... | reverse complement strand
TCTGTGAAATGACCGGGCACAACCGCATCGCTCCACAAGACGCCTGCGACGTCGAAGACCTCTACTGGAAACGCTATAACCAACTGGAGGAATCGCAAAACCAATGACCACTCTCACCCTCACCGTCCAAGAGAAAGACATCCCACAAGCCAAACAAGCCCTCATCGACGCTATCAGCGATAACGACTTCCCCGACTGCGTCTATAACGGCACCCAACGCAAAGCCTCCAAAAAAGACACCAACACCTATCGCAACGACTTCCCAACCGCTCAAGCACACGACATCCCCTAACAAACCGCCAAAACAGCCCCGCCAAGGCCGTATCTCTGGCCGCAACGGCTCTGGACACCTAGAATAGGATGAGGGCCAGAGAGGGCAAATAAACGCAAGTTTTACCCGGTGTACTCCAGCAGGAGAAAACAGTCATGTACAAGCCAGGTCAAGTCATCCAGTACGGTCCCGACAACCGCACCGCCCAAATCCTCTTCACCAACCCAGAAACCCGAACTGTCACCGCCCAAACCGTCCACCAGGACGAAAGCAAACTCGAAGACATCCCCCTCGACAGCATCACCGGCGTCATCACCGACCCCGCCTTTACCATCCGACCCAAACCAGGGGAATGGTTCATCGCCACCATGCCCCACAGCGAAGTCTGTATGCACATGCGGGTCGCCGGCAAACCCATGATCCTCGAAGTCACCAAACAACAATACCCCTCCGTCCAACTCCGACATCTGACAGCCCACTACAACCAGGCCACAACCTTCAGCAGCCCTATCCTCACAGGAGAAGCAGGAATCTATGTTGACCAACTCGGACTCTACTTCTACCCCAACCGGCAACGCTAACATCACCCTCTTCTACCTCGAACAGGTCTAATACCATGACAGGCAAAACCTACGTCCGCTACCTCGTCGCCAAAATCACCATCCAGGTCGATGCCGAAAAACCCGACGAAATCCTGGACGATATCCTCGAATCCGTCGCAGAAAACCTCGACTACGACATCTCCTTCAACGACACCGTCGAAACCAGCTACGACGGCGTTAACTTCTTCCAAGCACACGCTCAAATCACCCAAACCGAAATCCTTGAACTACTCGATCATCACCCCGATTAACGAACCCCGAAAACCCCCACGACGCAAGCCTTTAAGGGATAAGAGGATATGACGACGTGAAGGCTGGGAAAGTTGGTTGGAGCTAAGCCCTTACCCCATAACGACTTACGACGACGAAAAATCCGGCCATTTTCCCGGACTCGCTATTAACCGCATAAAAACCAGGGAAAACGGAGAGGTGACATCATGCGAGCGAGTGTGCAGAAAACGGCCAAACTTTCCTGGGCCGTGAAGGTTGCCGGACTGTACCGACAAGACTTTCACTCCCAACCGTTCGGACATCAGATAAGTGACCTGAACAAGGTCCGGGCCTTCCAACAGACGGCGAAAAAGTACCATGTAGGAGCCAAACACAAGGCCACCCTCACCGCTGTCAAACAATGGCTCAAGGACAACAAACCTGCACAGTTCTATGCCTGTTGGCGCAGCGACAGCCCTTGGTACAAGGATGATTCCGTCGAAATCTGGTACACCACCGACTAGGAGCCAGCCATGATCAAAGCCGTACTCCTCACCGCCACCGGCAACGGTGAAATCACACAAAAGCCGCTCGGTCCTGTCAACGTGACATCCAACAGCAAGCTGCGGAACGACTTGGTCAAGTACGCCGTTAAACACTTCAACGGCGTCGAAAACCAAGCCTTTCGCATCGTCATGGCCCCCGATAACCGCCTCTTTCCCCTCTACGTCAAAGGAATCCCACCCTTTGAATATGAGGAAATCCACGTACAGTAAGGGGTTACAGCATGTTCGCCGTCACAGCTCAGATCATCGTGCGTGAGGGAAACTGGGAATATAGCACCGGCGTGCCCACCTTCTACCTGCAAAACATCCTGAACGAAGAACATGCCGTCAAGATCGCCAAAGCCATCATCCTGCCGGTGCCAAACCCCAGCGTCATTGACATCCACGTTTGTGCCGTCAAGCTCTTCTAGGCAGCCATCCAAGCAGAAGCTCCCTGCCACTTTTTTCTAGGATGCCACCCATGACCGCCGAACGCCTGGGACAACTCCTCGACCAATACAAGACCGGCACCAAGCCCGTGGCCGACCAAGCCCTCGTCGGCCTCCTCCACGAAGGCACCAAGGTTGACGTGGCCAACTTCGCCGCCCAACTGGCCCTTGAAGGCGGCGACCTGCCTAGCTTCTCGGAACGGGTCGAAAAGGTCGACCAGAACTTCACCTGCCCAAAGTGCGAGGTACGCACCACCTGCCCGCCAGCCTACCCTGGCGACTTCTTCGACTGCCAAACCTGTGGCCGCTCTTGGCAGTAGGTGCTTTGGCCTTGATCTCACGCATTAGCCTTATCCTCTGCCCCGATTGCGTGGGATGATTTATGAGGGCAGTTTGACATCCACGTTTGTGCTGTCAGAATCTAAACCTCAGCGGAGAAAAGACTTATGGACCGTCCATGTCCGTGCGGCAGTGGTTTATCGTCGTGGTGGGAGAACGATGCCAAGGGGATACCGCTGGCACGGGTGTGCCGGAAGTGCAAACGGGAGAAGTTGAGCAAGTACCGTCCCGAAGTGCTTACGGATTCGGACTATACGGCTGACGAGCCTATTGAACCTGAGGAATGACATCCGTACACTGTGTAGAAGAATCCTCACACAGGAGTCAGTCATGCACCCCGACGACCGGCACGACGATTTCGGCTATAAGAATGAGTTTCAGGCGGCTTACGAGCTGAGCTGCCTGACGACGCCCCGCAACGATGATCGGGCCAAGATTGAGGAACTGGCGGCTCTGGGGCGGTATGTGGTGTACACCACGCACGAACATTGTTGCCAGTTCACGGACGCTATCATATACGTTGGCTGGTACATGATGGGAGACTTTGCTACCCTGGACGAAGCGAACGCTTTCATTGCCGAGCAGGATTTGCGTACCCACGACGTGAACATCCTCGGCCCTGAACCAGTACGGCCCTACTGCACGCCGACATCCAGTACCACGACCGACGCTAACGAAATCCCGTTCTAGTCTGGAGTCCGACATGAAAATCCAGGGGCAGAAGTATGAGATTATGAAGGCTGCCGTCAAGGCGGTTGTCGAAGCGGTGGGGCCGGATCATGTTCGTGCGGCTCTGGCACTAAAGAAGGTCAGCCCCGCCTGGGAAATCTGGAATCGTGCTTCTGATGATTTACGGTACGACGACACTCATCCCGTGTTCAAGGTCCGGCAGCGTGTTGTCCCGTACAATCCGACATTCAACGTCTACTCGGATGATACGCATGACGGGCACATTCAAACAGCACTGTTCCACATCCTCAAGGAACTCCTGGACCAGCCTCAGACATCCAGCCGACGCTAACGAAATCCCGTTCTAACGGAGGTAAGCTGTGGAACTCACCCTGGCCATGATGGACACGCTGATTGAGTCCATCCAAGAGATCAAGGCCGGTATTACTGACGTGGTATCGGGCGACCTTGAGGACGACGTTGACACGGTTCTGTTCAAGTATCAGGGTCGGCCCTATAAGGGCTATCTCAAGGGCCGCAACGCCGAAGTGGTGGTGGGCGTGAGTCCGGAAGCGGACAAGGCGATTGCTTTGCGAGTGTGGATTGACGGACACGCTTCCCCCATCTAACAGGCTTTCGGGTGTCCACGACATCCGCCGTAGTGTCTGTGGACACCCGAAAGCCTTCTCAGGAGTCAGAGCCATGCCTGTTCAATACGCCGAACCCGGTTACAAGCTGGAAACCAAGGCCGTCAAGACTCGGGGCTTCCTGCAACTGCTGCCAGGTCAGGCCCCGAGCGGGTACGGCAGCCGTATCACCACGGATCGGGTTTTAGTGTATCCTGGGAGCAATCGCAAGTACCGGGTGTATGCGACCTGTTACTCGAACGTGGCCAGTCATTGGATCACCAAGGGCGGCGCAAGGTTGTATCTGCGGGACTGCGACATCGTGGACTAGGCCACAACACCCTTACCGAGGTCCGAGTTATGAAGAAGCCTTTCATCGCCAGCCAGTTCACGCCTACCAAGTATGATTCCGCCGCCCAAAAGGCCAAGATGGTGAACCAGCTGGCGGCGTTCGTCCTTGGCGGGTTCAGGCGTACTCAGTTCACCAAGGATGTGTACAACGCCTTGTACCTGCATTTGTTCGGGCACATTGCCCATTACAATCTTGAGGGTTTTTACGACGAGTGGTTTGCCAACCTGGACCGGCAGATTGACTGGCTGCAACACGCCCTGTCTCAACCGACTTACGGTGACTGGCGGGACGTGAGCGAGGCGTTCGTGGCCTGGTTGCAAGAGGAAAAGGTACTGGATCGTTTGCTGGCCAAGCGGCGGTCAGCACGTCCGGCCAAGAGCTTGTTGCTGGCGGCGGTCATCCTCCTGGAAGAAACCGACAAGTCTCCTGAACGGGTGATGATGGTCTTGGACGGGTTACGGCCTTTGTTGCAGGGGCCAGTCTCCGACATCGACTTTGCGGCAGTCAAGGCGAAGCTCACCAAGCAGGAGACGGTGTCATGAAGGTGTTCTACGTCAGTTTTGAGCAAGAGGCCGTGCTGTCGGACTGGACGATTGAAGGCTGTATGCCGCCGGCAGTGAATGCTGGCCGTCTGGACTACGGCCACATCGTCGTCAGTGAGGTGCCGTGGGGTCATGAGGGACCGGGCTGGAAGCCAACCGTGATCGGCCCTCTGCCGATGGAAGGGTACGAAGAGGGCTTCGACATCATGGTTCGATTCATCGAGTCCTTGGGTCACAAGGTCGTTACCACCGGCACGGTGAAGGGCGAGTGGGTGCAAGGCATATACACTCCTCATCCCAGCGAGGCCATCAGCCAGAAACGGGTCGAGGTGATTCGTGGGGAGAGTTGTTTCGGCGGCAACCTCATCTTGAGTCGGGAGTTTTTCAACCCTGAGACTCAGGAGTACATTCACCTGGAAGGTCATGAAGTCGGGCCGAAGGGTAACGGTCTGCCGCCCACTAACAATCTGCGTGAGGGTCAGTTCCGGGTAGCGCAGTGGGTGCCTGGCGGAAACGACGGGAACGGTAGCATGGACGGTGACATCGGCACGGCGATCAGGGCGATGCTGGCCTTTCAGCCGCCGGCGGGTTTTGTGGAGCAGATCATCCCCCAGGAGCTTTACCGATGAACGGCAAGCTGGCTCAGGTACAGAAGCTGCTGGATTCCATTGATTGGGGCTTGCTGCGGCAGCAAAAAATCTGGCTGCTTCGCCAGGAAGAGACATCTCCTGAGGCGGCAGGCTTGCTGAGTTTCCTGGATGCACTTCAGGACTTGGCAGTGGACGTGATGGGTTTCTCTCCTGCACAGGTGTTCGACTTTCCAGAGGAGCCGACCGATGCTGAACCTCAAGCGTGATGATTCCGTTGTCCTGCAATCCGCCCTCCAGGGCGTGTACGTCCGGGTGTTTTACAGCAACCTGGGCGGGAACGAGAACGCCTCGTTGATGGTGTTGGTGTCGCTGGACGATCCTGCGACGTGGACGAATCACATTCTGGAGAACTCCCGCTACGTCCGCTTCCAGTTGGGGAATAACGGGGTGTTGGAACAATTCGTGCGGAGCGGCGTGAAGGACAAGTTCCGCAAGACTCGTGTGACATCTCTGGCACAGGCGGCGGAGAAGATCAACAAGTACCTGGATAAGGTGACGAGCCATGTTGCCGTTTGAAGCGGCGTACAAGCACGGTCGTGGTTGGGTGGCCGTCTGTGGTGTCAAAGCCACAGACGGCCTGACCGCTGCGAGGGAAGTAAGTCGGGTACACCGCCGACATCGGGTTAAGGTGCGGCCCGACTACAGCAACCTGCCCTGGCAGCGTTACCACTTCAAAACCATCCCTGGAGACAGACCATGATCTTCCACCGCCCCCAAGGCTTGATGAACAAAACTGAATCGTTCCACGTTTATAGCAGAATCCCGACTGACGAGGAACTGAAACACATTGCCTCGGACCTGGTCCGGTCGGCGGAAGACATCTACAGTGAAGACCCTGGGGTGTGGTCGACTTTTCGGGAGTACCTGTCTTTTCAACTCGGCAAAGAAACCTTTCGTTTTGCCGGCTTCAAGCACGACCGCCAGTTCATCGAAAAGTTCGTCCAACTATGCTTTTCCCACATCAGTGTAACCTAAGACATCGGGAGACAGGCCATGAAAACCGTTCGTAGTCTCGCCCAAGAGGTTGTCGCTTATCTGGGTCAGGGTTGGACGGTTGCGACCGAACAATGTACGTGTGATACGGCCTGTAACTGTGACCGGTACGCTACTCTGCAACACACGAGCGGCATGTCCTTGCAGCTTGGCCGTAACTTTCGTGAAGCGGATCGGGCGGTTGTGAGGGGCAATTTGCCCAAAGCCAATGACGGTAAGACTCGCCCGTATGGTGAGTCCGGCCCTACCATCACTGTCGGCGTAAACCGTTCTGGCGAAGCGGTGGCCAAGGACATCCAGCGGCGGCTTATGCCCGACTATGACAAGGTCTGGGCTAAGGGTATGCAGTGGGTAATGGAAGCCAACGCCTTCGATGCCGCACAGGAAACCAATGTCAAAATGTTGGCAGGTATTCTTGGCGCAGAAGTAAGGAAGAACGGAGAGTTTTACCGGTACACGAAGCAATACACGGTCAGTGGCCGGGTTGGCGATAAGGAAGCCAGCCTGGACATCCACAACATACCGCTCGATAAGGCCAAAGCCATCTTGCAGGTGTTAGCACAGGAGACTTAACCGTGGTTGACAAATACCGTGCCGTGGTCTACTTCATGCCACACGGGCGTGGGAGCTACACACTATTCAGTGATGCCGTTGGCACCATCAAGGAGGCCGACCAGTTGCTGAGTCAGTTGTTGGCGTTGCCTGGGTTCACGGGCGGACATCTCCAGGCCAGGATGCCCGAACCTTTCGGCTGGATCTCGGTGGACGACGAGGAAGATGCCGAAAACATGGTCGATAACTGCCGCATCTCCTTGCGGCTCCGGGAGGAAGAATGTTTGTTAAAGGCTTAACCCTGGCCATGATCGAAGCCTTCAAGGCTTACGACAGTGTCACGGTCGAGGCGCTTGACCCCATCAGCTTTGTGGTGAGGCCGAGCAAGACCGGTGCCGGACGGTGCGTGGTTACGCTGGAGTTACTGGCAACAGACCGTCCGCCGGCACAGAAGCCTGACATGCTCAACACGCTCAGGGACATCAAGGATTTGTGTCACTGGTCGCTCGACCAGAACTTGTTCTCTGAACACTTTACCGTTTCCCTGGAGTAGGCCATGAAGCCTGAAGTCGCTCGCACCCTGGGTTCGCTCCTGAAGGCCGCTGCGAAGCTGGTGGACCGCAAGACCACCTTCGTGCTGGTCGTCCACTGGTACGAATACGAATCGGATCGCAGCGGGGAAAAGCGGCGGGAACTGAGTCGTGCGGACATCCTGGAGGAAGTGCGGCAGGGTTTCCGCACCTACAACACTTTGCTGCACACGGACAAGGTGACGGGTCAGCCCCGGCTGCCTCTGACGTTGCAGGAACTGTACTACTACGTCGCCATTAACCACGGCAGCGACGAAGGCAACGGCGTGGACATCTGCACCAAGCGGGAGTACAAGAAGCGGCAACAGGAACAGGAATACCAGAAGGCGGAAGAAGCTGCCGCTTTCATCGCTAATCAGTACAACGTCAAGGCCGGCAGTCTGGCCTTCGTGCGGGCGGCGAAGAAGCATTACAGCCGTATCGTCCGCAGCGAGCGGCGGTTTCGGGATGACCCTGAAGTGCGGGCGGAACGGTACGGCTGTGCCTTGGCCAACGGCAGTACCGCCGGGTTCTGGGACGACAACGACTATGCCGGGGAACGGATCGCCGAGGCGGTGAACGGACATCGCCTGGTGCTGAAGTGGTTGCACCGCAACTGTCCGCTGCTCATGGCGAAGCTGGCGGAACGGAAGTTGCGGCGGGTGTAACTGGGGGATCGCATGGCGAACCGTAACAAGTTCCGCACGTCTGAGGCGCTGGCAGAACTGCACCGGGAGCAAGAAGAGGCCCGGCAGTTCTCGGAAGAGGAACAAGATGCCTGGGAACTGTACATGGAGCAGTTCGACTCCTGGCCCGATGACCAGCCGGTGTACGAGGACGCCGACATCGGCGAGTGGCCTACCGCTGAAGAAATCGCCTTTTTTCAAGGAGACGGTCATGGGTAAGTCGGTCGCCGCTACCTACGGTCTGTACATTCGTGGCGTGTCCGGGTCGCACTACACGCCGATAACGTGGCATACCCGGTCTGGCCCTAACCGGGTTGGCAACGGCAAGCCGACCGTAGCCAACCTGGACAAGTGGGTGAAGAGTTTCGAGCAAAGCATGGTCAGCGGCCCGAACAAGCACTTGGGCATTGACCAAATCGTCTATGCCGAGATTCGGCATTACCCATCGAACACTGTCGTGGCGAAGTGGGCCCGCAAAGAGCAACGCCCCCATCAACCCTTGTTCGAGGCTTTGACGCCTATCCCCGCCAAGTTCTGCACCTGACATCGGCCAGGTCGGTGTACCAAACCACCATCAGGAGTGCTGACAAATGGCTCTCAAGCGGAACTACTACACCGTCGAACTGCCGGGCGACTTGTTCGAGGACGGCGACGACTGGAAGGAACGCATGTGCCAGCAGGCCATTAGCGAAGCCTGGGAAAGGGCCAGGCTGTACATCATACCGGCCCTGTGGACGGCCAAAATCGTTTCAGGGGATGCCGGCAGCTGGACCGTCACAATCCGTGTGTGTCGCAGTCGTCGCTCGTAATGCAAAACAATGTGACATTGGGCTAGCACGCCTCGACGGACATCTGTGAGGGGGACATACACCCCTCACCTTTAGGAGTTAGTCATGACACCTCTGGCACAAGCGGTTTTGGAAGCCTATCGTCAAGACGCTGCTGGGCAACGGCAAAAGGCCGAGGACATCTTGCGGCAAGCCAAGGTGAACACGGACGAATGGAACGCTGACCATGCCGGCGACTTCTGGGATTGGTTGTACGACAACACCGACCTGGATAAGGAAACGTGCAAGGGCTGTGCCGAAGCCTTTCTGGAAGGCAATTCGCCCTTTGCCGAAACGATGGGCATCTGGTTCGGCGAGTTTGTTGCGGCCAGTGTCCCGACCGACATCTGTGAGAAGTGTGGGGAAGAGACGAGCAAGGACTGTCAGGGCGGACAACGGTGTCCGATCTGTGACCCGCCTTGCCCTGGCTGCTATGACGGGAATTAACAAACGAGGTGACGGCATGTCTGAAACGAAATGGCAAGCGAACCAAACCGAATCCCCCTGGACGGCAGGGGATGCGAACATCGCCCGAGAGGAAGGTGAACCGTTTGGGCCAGTCGAGATCATGACTGGCATCTATTCGGATGAGGGTCTTGTGTGTTTGGTCCCGGCAGAAACTCTCAAGTTTCTGCCCTTACTGCGTGCGGTGCCAGAAATGGTTGCTGCCCTGGAGTACATTGCCGATGCGTCTGTGGCAGGCATACGTCATAATCCGGTAGCTATCCTCAAACGTGCCAAGGGGGCCTTAGCACTGACCAAGCCTCTCAAATAGACCATCAGACAAGGGAGCGTTGCTTACGCTCCCTTGTCTGATCATCAATCCATGACGGGAACTGACCATGAAACGCACACCGATCTACCGACATCCCCGACAGACCTGGAGTACGAGGAAGTGTGAACGCCTGGTGAAGCGTTCCGTGGAATGCTACACCGAATACCCGCCCTTCCAGACACTTTCTGATGGCCCGAGGTGGGTGCGGGGACATCTGGACAGGGGAGAAGTGGGCCATTACGCTCTCGGCGTCACCAAGGTCATGTATGACAACGGCTGTGTCCGCAACGGCAAGTGGTACGCCGGAGAAGAGTGGGTGTTGCCCAAACTGCCGAAAGGCTTCAAAATCATCCTTTCATCGGGTCCGAATCACTGGGGCTACCGTATCGTCAAGGAGTCTTCCCATGCTGCAAGTGCGTAACCCTGAGGACAAACTGCACCTGACGCAGTGTATCCTCCATGCGGCAAAACTGGACCAGACATCGCAGGCAGAGGGGCGAGACCCAAACAAGTCTCTCAAAAGCTTGATCTACCCTCTCTTCCGCTATGCGGACGACAGTGACAGAACGATGATCGTCCGGCGTGAGAACCTGGGCGGCAACCACGACCTGGGTTTTACGATCATGCGTGGTCGGGATGCCTGGCTCTGTGGTGGGATCGTCCAGAACGGGGACATCTGGGAAGTCAACACCTAAAGGAACTGCCCTATGTGCCGACGCAAACACCGCAACGATTACAACCACGGCAAGAGTGGTTTCATCGCCAGGAACGTCCGTTACAAGCGGACCAAGCCGACATCGAGCATGGGCAGGGCCAGGACGAGTAAAGCCTGGAAATAACCGGGAGACCAGTCATGTTACACCGTACTCTCAGTGAGGCCCAGCGAGAATCAGTGCCGGCAGCCAGTTGGAAAACCAAGGTCATTCTGGCCTGTACCCTGGACAGCGGGCTGGTATATTACCGCACTTACGTTTTTGACGCTGCCAACCACCGTTGCAAGCGTTGCCGTAAGGCCCGGACCCACGGCCAGGATCACGTCCGCTTGACGTGTACCGGTCACACGTGCGAACGCTGCGGCAACCCGTTCGCCGCCTTCACACGCCAGTTGCGGCGGCGGACATCGGCAGGGTGGGAGACGGTACGACACGCCTGGACCGATACGGGACGCCTTCACTAGGAGATCGTTATGTCCGACATTCCCAACCTGGACTGCATGTGGGCCGATGAACTGGACCAGTGGGTTGACGAGAACCCGAAGGAACACAGTGGCGTTGCGGCTATCGCCATCAACCTTTCCAGGGCTAAGCGGCTGCGGGAAGCCGATGATCTGTGCGACATCCCGCAAGCTCTTGCACTCGAAAGGCGGTGTGACCGCCTGTACAATCGACTCCCCGACAACAAAAGGTGGTAGCCATGACCGACATCGTCATCAACCCTGACCAAACCGTGTCCGCCGTCTGGAAGGGCAAGAAGGGGCGGGGCTCCCTCTTCCAGACGATGGCGGTCGGCAACGCTGAGAACGCCAATAAGCTGAACATCGTTCAGATCATGGCTGTCATGTTCGCCGCCCGCAAGGTGCCCTTCCCGTTCGGCGACGGCGAAAAGGTTTACCGTGAGTGCCTGAAAATCGTGGACGAGAAGAAGGCCGAAATCTCGGACAAAGTGACGCTGGGGGCGCTGCGTCAGCAGATCGTAGTCGAATGCGGCAGCGGTTGTGGCGCACCGCACGACACCTACCTGGACATCGCCGCTGCCGTTGTGGAGAACAAGCCAGTCAAATCCCGTTAGGAGCCCAGGCAACGGGTATGACCACACGGACGTAAAGCAGATCTCCTAGGGCGGACATCACGCCCCCTATCGGTAACACCTATCACAACCCAGGTGATCTATGCTGTACCAAGTCATCCTGCACACGGAAAACCCTCTCGACACCCAGAAACTCACGCTGACCCTGGACGAGGTCCGGCAGAAGCTGAAAGACTTACGGCCAGGGTTTAAGCTGGTCTTGCGTGACATGTACGGCAACAGTGTCGGCGATGCCTACCGTGACCACAATGGACTACTGTCGGCTTCCAACGGCCTGGTCATGTGTACGGGATGCCACGAACCCCTGTTCGCCTGCCAAGACTGACATCCCCCTGATAGGTGTGACGACAACCCTTTCTTGGAGTCAAGCCATGCCCGCCACCTACACCATCGTCCCGCAAGAGAAAACGGTCAAGGGCGAAGTCGTGACAGTCCTGTGCAAGGACATCCGCTTCTTCCCCATCGAGAAGCCCAACGAGGAGATGCGGTTCGGCAAGCTGAAGAACCCCATCTTCCAGATCAAGCTCCAGCACGAGAAGGCTACGCCGGAGGAAGCGTTGCGTATCAAGTGCAACGTGGATAACGGCGAGATCGCCTCTTTCGTGGTGCAACAGCCCGACAAGATGGAGCAACCGACGTTCACGACCGGCAAGGGTAAGACCCGGCGCAAGGTGCCCGACTACTATGCCGAACCGGTGCGAGTGCCTGGCGTCAAGGAAGTCTTCAAGAATCCCGCCCGCTTTGTGGAGTTCAGCAAGCGGGCCTTCGGTGAGGAGATGACATCCACCATGCTGTCGCTGTTCGAGGAAGCGATGCAACCGAAGTAGTATGGGACATGTGCCTGCGGCATGTCCCGAACACAAAGGGACATGCCGTATGGCCGACATCCAGGTGGTACGTGGCAAGAGCCGTGACGAAGCTGTCCAAAACATGGTCCGGGCGGCACAAGCCTTGCGGGAGCGGACGCCCAACAACCCGCACGTAGAACAGACGGGCGAGAACGAAGTCAGCGTCATGATCGGCATCGTCAAGGTGAAGAGTTTTTGTGCGGAGTGGCCGTAAACACGGAGGGCGACCTATGCACTGGCCCTAGTTACGACATCACGTCCGATGGTGTAACGAGAGTACCAGAGGCCCAACCGCCTCAACAACCTGCCCAGAGGGCGACATCCATGACATGGCCGTAGCGACCGCATAACCATTGGCCCATTAAAACCATCCACCTGCCCAGAGGGCGACATCCATGACATGGCCGTAGCGACCGAACCCCAACTACTCCATTTGGCGCTGGCGGAAGTCTCAAGGCTGAAATGGCCTACAGCGAACAACGTGCCTGTGCTGCACAGGCACGTTGTTGAGACTAACACTAGACAGTGTTGAACTAGAGACACACGAGGTGGGCCATGCACGCCGGGCTGAAAACAGCCCAACCTTTTTAGGCAGGAGATAGCGTAACCTCCTGCCAATCGCAACCTGCGGAGGCATGAACAATGAAGAAGTAACCTTTCTCCTTCACCATAACCGGTTTCCTCGCAACCTGCCGGGCATGTGCCCGGCAGGTTTTTTCAGGAGTAGCAACCCATGACGTTCCTCGGTTCCATACTGTCCCAACTGTGCAAGAAAAGCCGTCGTAAGTGTATCCTGCCTTCCTCCTTGTCGGTCGTAGGCTACACCGGCAACTATCATGACGTGCTTGAACTGCATCAGCGTTTAGACCGTCTCGGCATCAGCTACAACAGTGTGAGCATCGAAGGCTGCCTCTTTACCATTGCCGGACTGCAGTAACGACATCCGCATAACGGTTGTCCTGAGAACGACAACCCAACAACACAAAGGAAGCAAGTCATGGCCCGCACGTTCGTCCCCAGCATTCGCATCAACCACGACGAAACCGTTCCTGGCAACGACATCATCCCCAGCCCTGACAGCCTGATGGAAGAGGGCACGGAAGTCGAACGGCACAGTGACGGCAGCATCATCTATCGCTGGAACGGCGTCAAGTATCGCTTCGTGCCGAACCGCACGGGCAACAGCGGCAACGTCGAATTGCTCTCCAACAAAGAGCCGCTTCCGTCCAAGTGGGACATCGTCAAGAACGGCAAGGTGCTAAACGAGATCGACAAGACGGGGGCAAAGATCATCGCCTTCGGCAAGAAAAAGTATCACTGCCTGCCTGTCGCCGGCGCTGACGGCGACGATTGGGAAGTGCGGGTCGTGATGGGCCGTCACCGTCAAGGGTTCCGCTTTATCAACAGCCTGTCAAGGGAACTGGTCGCCTAGGCGACATCGGACACAGGGGAGAGGACAGCAAACTCTCCCCTCCTTCGGGAGTGCAAGCCATGCCGTACCTGCGTTTCAGGTTTGCCGGCATCCGCCGCTTCGGCCTGCGTATCATCGGCCAAAGCGGCAAGGTCAGCGTCCGTCACGTCTGGACGGCTTCGGACCAGGAATTGCCGGATAAGATGCCGTTTGTCAACGGAAAGCCGTTGTTCGGGCCGAACGTCGTGGTCCAGATGACATCCGCCGAGATGGTACGCAAGGGCCATGCGGCCAGTGTTCAGCAGGCAAGGGAACGCAAGCGTATGTTCCCCGAAACAACCTATGTGCATCCGTCCTCCCTCTGGTCATCACTCTAGGACATCACTCGAACCGTTGTTCCGAAATCCAACCGAAAGGAAACTGAACCATGCCGATCACCACGACCCAACTGGCCAAGCTCCGTGAAGCAGCTCAGGAAGTGCGGAATGTCTTCCCGACCGAAGACCCCGAACAACTGCTGCCGCTGCTCTTGGAGACGAAAGAGTACAAGGCCAGCAAGGCGACCCCGACCCTGGCGCTCCAGGCGCTCTACTCCGTCACCCCGACCGTGGACATCCCCAATAACCCCAACAAACAGTACGTCAACAACGGGCGGGTGACCGGGGGCGGGGGCGCTCAGAACCACTACCACGGTCCTGTTATCATCATGACGCCGGGCGGTGATAACTCTAGCCTCATGGAAATGCTCGCATCTGCCTTCGCACGGGCGGGGACTGGCAATCTCAACCTCCCCGCCCTGCCGGCCCCGGCAACCGCTCCTGCCGAGACGGCCACGACGTAACCGACATCGGACCTAGTGCTGCCAGGAATGGGCCTGGCAGCACAGGAGACACGAACGATGCAAACGACGATCAATGAATTGCGTTACCAGTTCCAAGGCATGGACGTTGTCGAGTACAACCGGGGCAGCGGGTTCGGGGGCGGAGCGAGGTATCATTTCAATGGCACGCCAGCACAAGCCGACGCCTTCCTGAAGCACGTCCAGAGCCAATATCCGCCCGCCGGCTACGGCACGGACATGATACCAACCGCTCTCGGCTATCGCATCGACCGCATGGGCACCTGCGATTGACATCGGGCCTAGTGCTGCCAGGGATGGGCCTGGCAGCACAGGAGACACGAACGATGACCGAACAGCAACTGCGGTGCATGTGGAGCAAGCCGTTGGAGCCAGAGCGGGTGTTCCCTGAAGGACACCAATACCACGACCGCATTTGGTACGACTACCAAGAGGGATCGTACTACGACCGTTCAACCGACATGTTCCTCACCCTGGAGGAAGTCAAGGCTTTCGGACTGCCGGTCTGACATCGGGGTTGGTACTGCCAGGGATGGGCCTGGCAGCACAGGAGACACGAACGATGACCGAACAGCAACTGCGGTGCATGTGGAGCAAGCCGTTGGAGCCAGAGCGGGTGTTCCCTGAAGGACACCAATACCACGACCGCATTTGGTACGACTACCAAGAGGGATCGTACTACGACCGTTCAACCGACATGTTCCTCACCCTGGAGGAAGTCAAGGCTTTCGGACTGCCGGTCTGACATCGGGGTTGGTACTGCCAGGGATGGGCCTGGCAGTACCTTAAACGGGAGCGACGATCATGGTCAAGTGCGTGTTCTGCAAAGACAAGCCAGAGTGTTGTGCGTCGTGCGATGAAAAGAATCGCAAGGCGAAGGAAGCACGCCGCAAGGCGAAGGCCCGGCGCAAGGAAAGGGCGGAAGTCCTGAAGTCTCTCGGCCTTACCCCGGTCAAGGGGGTTGTCAGCGGCAAGACCTACTGGGAGTAACGACATCGGGAATGGTACTGCCAGGGATGGGCCTGGCAGTACCAGCAAGAGGGCAGAGACATGTGGACAAGTCAGCAATTGTTCGATGCCATGCGGGCTGGTAAGCCCGTCACCGTCAAGGGACATCGGGGAGTAATCAACGCCATCCAGCGTGAGGATGGCAGCGGCCTAAGTTGGAACATCACGATGGGCTGTGGCCCGTCTTACAGTGAGCGAGTCACCTTCTACGTCCGATGCACTTCCTAGTCAGCACGTCCGACATCCCACCTACAACTGGACAACAGATCATATGATCTGTTGTCCAGTTTTTTGCGTTGCTGTTGCAGATTTTGCAATTGCCGGATTCCGAGCGAGATGTTGCAAAAAGGGTGGTAGGGGGAGGGTGGGCCTGTAATATAACACCCCCTGTCTCTCTATGTGCGACCCTGTCGGCGCCAATCATGCACGGTTGTAAGTTGCCCTGTTGCAAAAACCGGCGCCGGCGGGGACGATTGTCATTACCCGGGCGGTATGGGTTTGGGCGAAGTCTTATTACGAAAAATGGCGGCTGGGCTACAGACTCAGTGGTGGCCAACAACTTTGTCGCCTAAACTAGATTCGCCAAGGTTCCAAATAAGAGATGTTCGAATCCGGCAACAGTTGGTCCGTTTGCCTTTCCTTGTCGGACCAGTGCTTGGACATTACTGATTTTGGTTTTAGCCTCTTCGGTCATGTCTGTTAAGCACCACCAGCCAAGCATGGTTTCCAGCATGGACATGAAATCAAGCCATGAGACTGTTTGCTGCTCGACCGCTTCTGGTGAATAACGGTTAGCCAAGGAGACAAGCATTTTTTCGGCTTTGATTTTGTTACCGCATAGGACAAGGTGATTGCCTATCCCATCACGTAACATGAGCAAATCGGGTTCAGCAAAATGGGCAAAGCTGACTGGCGCAAACGGCGTTTGTCTATAGATCCATCCGTTATCAGCCTTGGCATACAGTTTTACTTCATAAATGACGTATTCCTGGTTCGTGGAGACATGTGCTACAGCGGTTGGCAGATGCGGCGGTGAGGTATGTTTTTCCGGCAGGTGGTGCATTCCTTCGTGATCGTCGAAAGTGGAGGTGACGGCCAGGCAAGCCATCAAGGCGGCGGTGCCGAACTGTTTGCTCCACTTGATGGCATAGAGAATCTCGGCATACTTTTCGGCAAGCTTCTGGCGTTTGTACTGAGACCGCAGATGATTCAGGATCACGGTAGAGAAGTAGTTGAACGCCGGCCGGGTGGGGTTATAGCTGTCTAGGCGTTCAAAGGCCGCAATCACACAATCGTCGGTAGTGACAGGTCTTGTTTCCGACAGTCGCAGGCTATTCATGATTTGCCAAGCCAGTTTGTCAAAACACCACGCCAACTGTTGCTTGTTTTCAGTTGACGGGTTGCGTCGGCAGGTTTCTACGATGTACTGGAACTTATCCATAGCCCTCCTTATTAAGAGTTATGGTATAAGAGCGTCCCGTTGCAAAAACTGACGGGAACGTGTTCCCTAGGCAGGAAATCAGACATCATCGTCAGCCGTATTACCAACGATAGCGGTGATGCTTTGATGTCTGCTGATTCGGTCAATTTATGGAGTGCAAATCATATCCTGTCTCGAAGGTACGCAACCATCTCAGACCGATCTATGCCGGCATTTTGACAAGTGGAGAGAACGTTTTCGGCCAAAACTTGGATTCGTTCTGGATAGGCCAGGTTTTCCAAACCAAGGTATCTAAAGATGAATCTACTGCGACTGCGGTTTTCTTCGACGCTGACAATACGCATGTTGTCGAAGGAGTAGTCCCCGTCTGGGTCAATACGATCCACAGAAGGCACTCGACCCGGATTGAAGTGCAAGAAGTTTTGCACTCGAAAAAAGGCCCACACCATAAAGTCATTCTTGGTCATACTAATGCGCACATGACGATAGTGCCTGCTTCGGCTACATCGTCTTTTCATCCCCTGCCACATCACTAAACAGCGTTTGCGAACACAAGTCACAGCACTCCATTCGTAAAACTAGGGTTGTATTTTACGCTCACCTAAGTTAGTGTGCTTTTTACATGAGCTTGAACTTTACCAGTCTCAACAGAAGGGTTGGGGACAGTTGAAGGAAAATCTTCGGAAATCTGAGGATTGCTAAAGAAATTTTGAACGAATGACGACTATATTAGGAGGAATGACCATGTTGAGCCGAAAAATCGTTAGAGTGACCACCACCGAGTTTGAGACGGCAGACGGCACTGTACGCCCGATGGTACTTGAACTGGACGAAACCCCAACCGTAGAGGAGTTTCAGGAAATCTACGACGAATGGCTTGACCTGTTCCGCAAGAAGGAATGGATCAAGAATGAATGTAACGAAACTGCTGTCCATAGGAAAGACAGCCGAAAGATTGGGAGTCCATGTTGATACTCTCAGAGAATGGGACAAAGACGGCACGCTGACCCCTGTAAAGACCCCCGGCAACCATCGCCGCTACCGCATCGAGGACATCGAGGCGTTCTGCGGCAAAGAGATCGCCAAGAAGGACGACGCAAAGGTGGTCAGAGTTTGCACATACAGCCGAGTCAGCAGCCATGAGCAGAAGCAGAAGGGCGACCTTGAACGCCAAAATGGCAGGGTGCTGGCGTACTGCGTCAAGAAGAAGTACCAAGTAGTAAAATCCTACGAGGAAGTCGGCTCTGGAATGTGCGACACCAGACCAAAACTTCATCAAATCTTCAAGTTGGTCAGCGAGAAGCAGATTGACAAGGTGATCGTGGAGCATAAGGACCGACTGACCCGCTTCAACTTTAACTTCTTGGCGGCGTTCTTCGCCAGTCACGGTGTTGAGGTTGAATGGACAGAGGAAGTGCTTGGGAACAAGCGGTACGAGGACGAGTTGGTGGAAGACATGCTTACGCTGATGTCCTCATTCTCCAACAAGATTTACGGCAAGAGAAGTGCCGAGAACCGCAAGAAGAAGAAACTGGAGACGCTGGCGGCTCTCCAACAACAGAAAGGCAAAGACGATGACGGAACTGGAAACGCTGCTGATGAATTTTGTGGGCAGACTGCTCCACATGCAACTGGAACTTTCGACACTACAGCCGACGCCGGAATACTTGCAGAAGCGG
>ERZ761597.105-NODE-105-length-18888-cov-14.639834_pt1 | contig 18888 bp, 20 predicted proteins | sample MGYA00433093_ERZ761597 | MGnify/ENA primary metagenome ERZ761597 (study PRJEB28899, sample SAMN03785557) | bioreactor sludge metagenome | biome: EBPR Sludge; feature: EBPR Bioreactor; material: 0.22µm filtered reactor supernatant | place: Saint Lucia: Queensland... | reverse complement strand
GCTCGTGACCGGGCAGCTTTCGCGGACGTACAGCGGACACACCCTGACGGCTAACCAGATGTAGACGTCCCATTTGACGCAAAACTATGCGTCATCCGGCAATCAGATAGTCGCTAACTTCCGCCGCCCATCCCATTGATGTCGCTCTCCTGCGCCCAGTTGGCGATGTCGCCTGCATCCGTTGCGCGCCGATTCCTCGCGCCGTGGTAGATCGCGCAGCCTGATTCAATTGCAGCAAACCGGGCATTCGTGGCGCCGATAATGCGGTCGATGTGGTGGCGCTGGTCCGCGCGGTCGGTTGCCATCTCCTTCTCGATCCGGTCGATGTCCTGGCGGAACTGATCCAGAGCGCGGACGATCGAATCCAGCCGCGCGCTCTGCGATCGCTGCCACCATGCCGCGGCGCCGAGCAAGCCGGACCAGATCGCCGGCCAGAAAAGCTGCAGCAGCTCAGTCGCCAAAGGTGACATGGGCGCGATCCTCAGTCAGTGCGGTGTCGATGTCGATGATGATCGCCTCGCCGGATCCGTCGATCGGCCGGCCGTCGATGCGTGCCTGCAGCGCCTGGCGGTCGATGTGCCTGCGGGCGCGCAGGAGCAGGCGACGCAGCAGCAGCAAGTAGCCGCGATCAGCGAGAACCGTGCGCTGGAACTCGATTGCGTCGTGCGGTCGCAGCGCGAGAGATGAATCATCAGGTGATGGCCGAGAAAACGGCCTGGCGGCATGGAATCGATCTTGCTGCATGGCTAGATCCAACTAATTCGAGCGGAATTCGTCCGCGCGGCGATTTGGCCGGTTTTCGGGTTCCACGACGCCGCGCGGCCGTTGGTCGCGATGCCGGAAGGCATTGTGGCGTAATAGTCGACGGCTCCTGACGGCGCCGACAGCTCGGTGATCATTGCCGGGTCGCCGTCGTAGTCCTGATACTGGATGACCTGCGCGATCAGGTTGTTCGACAGCCTGACGTACCAACTTGACCACGGCCAGAAGCGTTTCGACATGTCGAGGTACAGGAAATACCCCTCAGGCCACGGCGGCACGTATGGCTCTACCGACGTGCCGTTGTAGGACACATCGAGCAGCTTGTGACACCAGTGGAAGTCTTCTGCAGGCCCGGCGTCGACGTCGAGCAGCCCGAGGCTCTGGTACTGCTCGGTCATCAGCCACTTGAACAGCTCGCCGTCCGGCTTGAACGCGAAGCCGATGCAGTGAGTGATCGTGTAGTCCGCATCTTGCTGGTATGTGTGAGAATACTGCCACTCATACGTCGGCCCGCTGATCGTGTACGCGCCGTCGACCTCAAACGTGGCGACGGTCGCGATACACGATCGCTGCCCACCATCCGCCGAACTCGTGATCGCGCCCGGATTCCAGATTCCGCGCATGACGGCAATTTTCCTGCCGTCCGGCGATGATTCGACCATCCAGAGCCTGTTGAGATGCAGCGCGTACGTCGACTCGCGCGTCGGCGGGTTTTCTGGTCCGCTGCCGCCACCTTTCTGCTGGTAGTCAATACTCCCGGTATAGGTCCGCACGCAGTATGCTGACGGAACGGCTGCGACAAGAGTCGCGTCGGTCGTCGTGATGGCAATCTGCCCGATGATCGTGTACGTGGTTTGCAGCGGCCCGGGCAGAAGATCGTAACGTACGACATTCCATGTCGTCGTGCTCGCCGTGTCTGATACCAGCTCCAGCCCGAGCACGCGGCAAACCCCTGCCGAGTCGACATGCAGCCAGCTCCTCGATGTCGGCAGCATCCACGTGCCGACAGGCCCGTACTGCTGGCCACCGCAGAAGATCACATCGTCGCGGAATTCGTAGCCGGCGCTGGCGTAGTCCGGCGGCAGCAGGTTGCTGCCCGGCACGCCAGGCGGCGACGGGTGCTGGAAGTACCGCGTCTGCTGGTTCTGCGGCGCAGAGTAAGACATCGGGTTCGCCGGCTTCGGCAGCGGCGCACCGGCAAGTGTTTCGATCCCTGTCGGCGTGCAGACGCCGTGATAGGGTTGGCCGACCGACAGGATGCGCGACAGGTCGGACATGTTGAGCCAGTTGCTTTCGTCGGCCCCAGGGGTCATCTCCAGCACCGCGGTGTGCGCGAACGTCGTTGCCGGCAGGAACCCCCACGGCGCGGATCGCTGTTCCACCTCGCCCTTTTTCCCGTCCGCAGTCACCAGAGAAAATTTTGTGAGCCGCCACCGCGGCTGCGCCGTGCCGTTGTTGTTGAACACACGGTCCAAAATCCTTGTTTCGTCCGCCGACCGGTTGAGACAGTTCGGCGTTGTGCCGGTCAGCGTCGCATCGGCCAGTGTCTTGAAGCGCCAGCGGAATTTGTAGCCCGTGCCGTGCTGCTGCAGCTCGATCGATTTGATTCGCTGACCGGCGCCGATAAGCCCGAGAGGGAAATACCTGACCGTCTGCACAGGATGCCATTCGCGATTGGCGTAGCTAGTCTCCACCATGTGCCAGTCTGACAAAGCTGCGCCAGGCTCCGGCACGGCCGGCACCGTCGACGACGCGAAGCAGACATGGATCGGAGCGGTCGACAACGATGGCTTGCTGCCAGAAAAGCTGATCCGCTTGTGCGCTTGCCGATCAAGCCGCATGACGCCGTCCGACGAGACGAGCGTATCGAGATCGGAATGCCAGGCGCGCGGATACCACGTACTCCCTGACGTGTACGTCCACCAGTTCGATCCCAAGCACGCCGGCGGGGTAATATTCACCTCCGGCTCGCGCTGCTGCCAGATACCGACTCGCGCCGGGATCTGCGTGACGGATATCGGCGCCGGCAGCACCTTGTCGCGCCGCGATGTGATGCCGACGCCGGCGGCCAGGCTGCGGCGGGACTGCACGAGATCGTCGCTGGCCATGCGCGGATCAGGAACTCGGCACGTCTGACAGTGCGCTGCCGACACGGGCCGGGATGGCCGGCAGCACCGGCGCCGGATCGAGCCGGCGCGGCTGCTGGCTGGTGACGCCGGCGCCGCGGGCGATTCGCTCCAGGCTGTCGACGAGGTCGGCGCCGGGCGGCGGGCGGGTTGATGATGGGCTCATAGCGTGATGCTCAGGGGGTCTTCGGGGATGGTGGCATCGTAGCTGGCCGACAGCGCGATTTGCGCCAGGTTGCGCTCGACAGCCTCGACGCCCGGGAAGGTGACAACGAGTTTGTGATCCTCGCTCGGACCGTCGTTGAAAACCGCCGTCGGCGTGCCGAGCAGCGGCGTTGTCGCCGGCAGCGATCCGGTCGGCGCGGTGGTCGGCGTCTCGGGATGGCTGACGCCGGTTCCGGCGACGCTGCAAATGGCGATCGAGAAATCGCTCACCGCTTCTCCAGACTGCGGCGAGAGGGTATGCACCACGCGCACGCATTTGCCCTTCGCGGCCACGCCGGCGGCGGCCACGCTCACCGTCTTGTCGAGATCGAGCGCCGGATTGAGCGGCACGCGGCCGCTGACGCTGTTGCGCCGGTGCGCGCCGTGAATGCGCGTCTTGGCAACGTCGATCAGCGTCGTCATCGCGGAGTTGGCGGCCGTGCGGTCGGTCTCGGCCGTCAGGGTGACGTTCGCGGCGGTCGTGAAGCCCTGGACCGGCGTCGCGGAGTCCATCGGCGGGATGCCGCTGATCGCGTTGCTGTAGAGCAGGATCGACTGCTCTGCGGTCTGGATCTGCGGATAGACGCCCTCCATCGCGCCGCTGATGCGCTCGGCCAGCGTGCCGACGGCGGCGATGCTGCCCGGCGTCGAGACGGTAATGGTGTGCGTCTCCTGGATCTGCTGCGCGAAGTCGAACGACACGCTGGCCGAAAAGCCCATGCAGAGCTGGTAGTCGTCCGGGCCTTGCACCCATGACCCGATCACCGGCACATTCGGCATCGGCGTGTACGTGATGCTCTCGATGGTGCCGCCGGCCGCCTTGATGGCGGCATCGCAGGTGTCGCGGCGCAGAAAGCGGTTGCCGTCGATCACGTGCTGCGAGATGGTCGCATCGCTGACGTAGTCGTATGCGATGCCGTAGCGGTCGGCCTTGACGCGAGGGAACCGGTACGCGAACGTGATCACGATCTGGTTGACGAGCTGATGCCGGCTCGAGAGCGAGACCGACAGCGAGCCGTCGAGCAGGTGCGCGTCGGTGAAGGCGATGTCCGCGCTCAGCTTGGCGGGCCAGGCGGTGAGCCGCGGCGCGCCGGTCAGGTCGAGATCGACGGCGGCCGGCAGCGTTGAAAGCCGGTCCTGCAGCCGGCCCCAGCCGATCGCCGCCGCGTCGAAGATCGCCGGGCTGAACGATGCGCCAGGCGTCAGCGCGTCGATCGCGGCATTGTCGAGCGCGTCGATCACCGCCTGCAGGTTGTCGGTGCAGCGCAGGTGGATGGTCTTGAGGTCGAAATCGAGCGCAGGCGTGTCGATGAGCCCGGAGAACAGCCGGCGGATGTCGGCCGGCGTTCCGCTGGCGTTGTTGGCGATGTCGATGCTGATCGACTTGCCGACCCAATCTGGCACGCTGAACACGCTCGCCGCCGGCGGCCGCACGGTCAGCTCGGCGATGCGCGCGGATGACTCGTCCGCCTCGATGCGGATTTCGCCGACGACGATGCTGCTGCGGTCGACTCCGGCGATCGTGACGATCGCTGTCCAGACGCCGGCCGCGCCGGCGGCGCCCGAGGTGGCGGCGTAGGTTTCGTCGGCCACCCGGCTACACCTCCTCGATGATCAGATCCCACCGCCACGATGCGCCGGCGTGGTCCTGCGAGAGCGGAGAGCGCGACACCCATGCGGTGATCTGCGGGTAGTAGAGCACCTGGTAGCCGACGGCACCGGTGACGGCGTCCGCCGTGGCGACGTTGGCCAGGATGGCGACCGGCGTCGGCAATTGCGAGCCGTCGGCGAACAGCGCGACGGCGTATGGCTCGTGCCCGGAGTCCGATCGCCGGCCAGCGGGCAGCGTGGCCTGCCGGCTGCCGTTGCAGGTGACGGCGACGACGGCGGCGAAGGCGACGACGTGCTGCTGCGTGGTATCCACGGCGGCCAGCCCGGGCGGCAGCCAGCCGCTGCCGGTGACGGTGGCGCGCAGTCGCTTCCATGTCTCCTGCCGGATGCCGGCGCCGGAGATCGTCCGCAGGATGGTCTCGCCGCCGATCCACTCGTAAGCGGTCTCGCAGTCGAGCGCGCTGCGCAGCGGAATCTCGATGGCTCCGATGAGCATCTTTTTCACCGCCGGCCCCCTTTCTTCAGCGCCTCGCGCTGGAAGTCGCGCTGCAGGCGCTCAAAGTTGTAAGCGTCCATCGAGGTTTCGTAGCGACCCATGCCGGGGAAGTTGAAGACGGCTGCGGCGCGGGCTGCGGCCGGCTGTTGCTGGCGGAGCTGCGGCAGCGAGAGGCGGCCGACCAGGCCGCCGTCGGCGAACCCGGGAAGCGCAGCGAGACCCTGGCGGCGCAGGCGGTCGAGCAGCGCAAGCATGCCGCGCTGCCTGACCACCTCCTGCGGCAGGACGTATTCGCCGCGGTGCACCACGCCGGCCACCTGGTACTTGCCGCCCGGGCCGGTGTAGCCGCCGCGCGCCAGTCCGGGCAGCCAGACCATATCCTGGTCTCCGGACGGAACGGCGCCGCCGCCGGCCTCGGTGCGCGAGACCTGGATCTCGACCTTCTTGACCGTGACATCGGGGATGGCGGCGAGCTGCGCCTGGATCTCGGCGATCGCGCTGCGCGCGTTGTCGATGTCGACCTCCAGCACCAGCTCGTTGAGCTTCTGCCGCAGATCGATGATGGCATTGTCGAGCGAGAAGATCTGGAACTCGATCGTCTCGACCTGCTTTTCCATCTGCGCGGCTTCTTCGCGCTTGACCATCGCGCGCGCTTCCTCGGCGCTCGCCTGCGCTTCGCTGATGCGCTCGATGGCGCGCGCGCGGGTTTCCGGGTCAGCGATCTTTTCAGCCAGTTTGGCGGCGCGCTCTGCTTCCTTCGTGGCCTGGTCGGCGAGCTTTATGGCGTTTTCGGTGCGGCTGTGGCCGGCGGCGAGTTTGGCGCTGAGCGCGTTGGTCGTCGCCGAGTCGGCCAGCGCGGCGGCTTCTCGCTGCGCGAGGTACGCGCGGTCGCCTTCGGACAGTTGCGAGTCGCGCGCTTCCTTCGCGGCATCGGCGCCCTTGCTGCGGATCTCGTCGGCGCTCTGCTGCAGCTTGATCGATTCCTGCCGGATCTTCTCGGCATCGGCGATCGTGGTCTTGAGCGCGGAGCGGAAGGTCTCGCGCAGGCGCTCGGCGTCCTTCAGGCGCTCGGTGGTGAGTTTCTTCGCGTCGTCGGCGATCGTCGCGTCGGCATCGCTGGCCGCCTTGGCGCGCAGCTTCTCGAGGTCGGCGATCGCCGCAGTGAGCTTGCGCTGCAAGCTGATGCGCTTGGCTGCGAGGTCTTCCGCTTCCTTCTCGCCCGAGTCGACCTTGGCCTGCGCGCCGAAGTTCTTTGCCAGACGCTTCTGGCGCTCGATCTCGTACAGCAGGTCGACGTCGTCTTCCTTGCGCGCCTTACGGTAGGCTGCGGCCTGCGCCTCGAGCGCGGCGATCTTCTTCTGCGTGATCTCGAACAGCTCGGCGTTGCTCTTGGCCTTGTCGAGAATGTTGACGCCGAAGATCAGATCCGCCAGCGTGGCGCCGGACTTCTTGTACGCCAGGAACTTCTCGAGCAGGGTATTGAGCACCGGCACCAGCTCGTTGCCGATGACGATGCCGGCGGCGCTGCCGACTTTCTTCAGCTTGTCGATGTTTTCATTGAGCTGGCCGGCGGCCTTGGCCATCGATCCGGACATCACCCCGCCCAGTTGCTCAAGCTCGGCGCCGTACTCGTCGATCGCCGCGGTGCCGCCGTTGAGCGCGAGGACCATGTCCTTGCCGACCTTCATCGTGAAGATGTCGATGGCGGCATTCGTCTGCTTCGCCCCGGCCGGCAGCTCGGCGATGGCATCGGCGATGTCCCGCAGCACCGGCAGCGCGCCACGGACGCGCCCATCTGCGACATCGCGGATGGCGATGCCCAGGCGCTCGAACTTCGCGATGGAATCCTTGTTGCCGGCGGCAGCCTTGGCCAGCTCCTCGTTGAGGATGATCAGACCTTTGCCCAGCTGCTCGTTCGACACGCCGGCGATGTTCGCCGCGTACTGGAGTTTCGAGAGGTCTTCGACGGCGATGCCGGTGCGCTGCTGCAGCTCGTCGAGCGCGTCGCCGGCGTCGATCGCCTGCTTTGCCAGTGCCGTCAGCCCGGCGACTATCCCGATGTTGCGCAGCGACTCGAAGGTGTTCATCACCTTCAGCGAAGCAGCATTCATCGCGGCCATTTCGCGCGCGACGGACTGCACCGCCTTGATTGCGCTCGAAGCGTCGCCGGTAACGACGACCTTGGTTTGTGGCACAGCCGCACTCATGATGCTGCTCCCGATTCGTTGGCTAGATCCATCGCGGCCAGGTACATCCGCCACGGGTACGCCAGCAGGTTGGCGTGCCCGTGCTGGGCGATCAGCCGGACGGCGCCCCGGTCAAACCGCGCTACGAACTCGCCGCGGCGAGGAGCTGGCTCGTGGCCACCGACAGGGCCGCCCGGACCCGAAAAAAAAACGGGTTCAGCTCGCGGGCGGCCTGCAGCACCGGCTCGAGCTGCCCCGGCGTGAAAGCAGACAGCTCGGCCGTGTTGCAATCGGTCATCCGCGCGAGGTCGTCGAGCCCGCAATCCGGGAAGACCAGCGCGTCGAGCGCGTCGCGTTCGGCGTTGCCGTCGAGCGCGATGAACCAGTTCCGCACATCGGCGACGGTGAGTTCGCGCACGACGACCGTCTCGGTGCCGACGGGAATCGCGCGCGTGGCAGCGGTGCTCATCAGGAGTTGAACTGCAGTTGCGCGTACTGCGAGACGCCTGCGGTCACGATCGTCTCGTCCTTCTCGACAGTGAGCGATACCGTGATGGTCGCGAAGTCGTCGGCGATGAACGGGAGGTTCTGCGCGACGCCGATCTTGCATTTCCAGAGCTTGCCGACGAAGTACTTGCCGTCGACCTGGTTGATGCCCTCGACATGAACCGATACCTGCGGCGCGGACGACAGCAGAGACTGCACATCGCCGCCGGCCTTCGGCGTGTAGCTGATCGTGATCGCGTCGCCGTTCGCGACACCGCCGGTGGTGATCGAGTTGGCGATCAGGATGCCGCCAGGCGATACCGTGTAATCGGCGGCCAGAACGGTCGTCGCGCCCTTCTTCACCGTCACGGACGCGCCGGTGTCGATGATCCGCTTCGTCGGCACGAAGTAGCCGGCGTTGATCTTGTAGCCGGCCTCATCGACCAGCGGCGTTGTGTTGAGCGCGGCCGTGGTGCCCCACAGGGCGAGTGCGAGGTTTTCGACCGTGGCATGGCGGAGGTCGATGGTCGCCGACATGGCGCTGATCCGCTTGACGGAGGCATCCGTACCGCCGGCGCCGGTGCGGTAGTCGAGGAGGGTCTTCTCCTCTTCGCTGAACGAGATCGAGAAGTTGCTGGCGTTTTCCAGGTCGCGGAACTTGCGTTTCTCATACGCGGCGTCGTCGGAATAGGCAGCGACGCGAAGCTTGGCATTTGGAATGAAGGCGACGCCCATGATGATGTCCTTTGCTGTTGATCAGGTGAAAATTGCTGGGATGAGGAAGCCGATCGACAGCCGCAGGATGCGGCCATCGAATCCAGTGTCGGCGCCGTTGAGCATTTCCGGGTACTGCATCGGCGCATACTCCCAGCCGACGAGTGCGCGCGCGGCGTCTTCGAGCAGTTGGTATGCGGCCGTTTTTTCCGTGGCGTCGGCGATCGCGATGTCGCAGTACACCGAGAAACTGTAGATCAGGCCGAAAGCGGCCGCGCTGCCGACGACCGATGCGCCCTCGGCGTTGATGCGCTCGAGCCGCAACTGGCCGACGACCGGGCCGGTAGAGTCATCGGTTAGGTCGACGGCATCGAAGGTGCCGAGCAGGATCGATCCGACGGCGACGCGGGCGGCGAGGCGGGCGATGATGGCGGCTTCGGTGGGAGCGATCATGGCTGCAGCGCCAGATTCGCCTGGCGTTCGAGCGAGTTGATTCGGTGCGGGACGCCGACGACCTTGTACGCGCCGCCGTCGATCGTGATGAGGTCTCCTGTCGCCAGCGTCACGGACGCATCGGGATAGCGCAGGGTGTGCGTGGTATGCGCTGCAGCGGAGAAGGCGGTGTCGTCGACGGTGTCGACTATGGCGGCGAAGGCATCGACGCCACGCGCCACGAGGATCGCCAGACAGCCGGCGCCGGTGCGGTAGAACGGAGCCAGATCATCGCCGGCGAAGCGCTGTTTCGCCGATGCCAGATAGCCGCGCCATGTGCGGCGAATCCGCCACGGCACGTGACTGCGCCAGGTGATCGATGCGCTCATAGCGGCGGCGCCGCCGCAGCATCCTGCAGCGCAGCCGATTCCATCGCGAGCGACCAGAGGATAGCGTAAAGCTCGCCGTGGGTGATGGTCTGTCCGGTCAGCGCGCCGGTCTGTGGGTCGCGCAGGGCGAGCACCGCCGCCGGGTCGTTGAACTCGCGCAGGGTCGATCCGGCCGGGGTGCCGATGGTGGTGCCGTCGGCGAGCTGGACTCGGTCTTCCCAGTCGTAGCGGATCCACGGGGTCCTGCCGAAGGCGTTGTCGAACTCGCCGTGACAGCTTCGCCGCCATTTCTGGCCGCTGATGCTGGATTGTCTGTAGTCTGGTTCTGGCATCACGCGACTCCAGATTTCGCAGCGGTATCGAAGAAAAGACTCATCAGGTCGCGCGTCAGCAGGTCGTAGCTCCGCGTCTGCCCGCTTGCGAGCTTCTGGCCGGTGCGCCGGTTGTACAGGTCAAACAACTTCGTCCCGGTGCCATCGGCCAGGTCGACGCTGATCGGCATCTGCTGTTCTTCGAAGTAGCGGCCGTCGCCCAGGACGACGATCTTGACGAGGTTGAAGTTGACGCGCAGGTTGCGCGAAATCGGGTCGATGACGATCTCTGCTCGGTTGCAGGTGATCCCGCTCGATCCGGTGATGTTGGTCTCGCTGATGATGTCGTCGCGGTTCAGTGGCATGGCGGCCCCTTAGTTGATGACGATGAAGTTGACTCGGGTTTCGGCAGTGGCCGCTGCGTTCGCGTGCAGCGTGAAGCTTCCCGATGCGGCGACAGCGAGCACCGATTTCATCGTCGAGTCGTTGGTCGCGACCGTTGCGATGATGATGCTGGATGGGGTTACTCGGTTGTTCGTGACGACAATCGATGTGGCGGCGGCGGAAAAGTTGACAGACCCGACCGTCTTGTCGATCGTCTGCGCGCCCGTGGTGCCCACAGCGGTTACGGTCTTGTCGAGGATGATGTCGCCAAAGATTTGACACTGGGTGACAGCGGACGATCCGATGACGCAGCTATTGCTTCCTATGCCGGTGGCATTGTATCCGAAGACGTTTTCGTTTGCAATTCCGTTTGCCGAAGCTTTAGTTCTTGCCCCGACGTAACAGCAGTTCGATGGTGTGGTCAGCCATGTGACCCCATTTGCCAAATATCGGCCAGCGTCATTGCCAACCGTGATGTTGCTGCTTCCTGTCGTTATGCCGTGGCCAGCGCTCGATCCAAAGTTGCTGTTGTTGTTGCCGGTCGTATTGCTGTAGCCAGCACTCACGCCAAAATTGCTGTTGCTGTTGCCGGTCGTGTTGCTGTAGCCCGCGTTCATTCCCGCGTTGCTGCTGCTGCTGCCGGTCGTATTGCTGTAGCCCGCACTCACGCCAAAATTGCTGTTGCTGCTGCCGGTCGTGTTGCTGTAGCCCGCGTTCATTCCCGCGTTGCTGTTGCTGCTTCCTGTCGTATTGCTGCGGCCAGAGTCACGACCGAATGACAGATTCGATCTCACAAGAGATTGCCGTATCTCCAGCGCTGGCGAGCCACTCTCAGTAATGCCAAGAACAGCAGGGTGACTTCCGAGCGTCACAGCCGCCAACGATACATTGTCGATTGACCCGTTGAAGTCGGTAGTCGGCGTGATCGTCAGGGATACCGTACCAGAATTCACAGCCACGACGGTGCGCTTGAATGTCCCCAGAGTGAAAGCAGTTGCTACTCCACTTTCCACAAAGCTCGCAGAGCCTAGCGCGATCGAGATTGATCCTACCGTTCGGGCGGAAATTGTTAGCGACACTTGATACGTCGATCCACTTGTCACCGTAACACTCTGTCCCAGCGTCTCCGTGCCAGATGAATGCGCGACCCCGCCGGCTGACCACGACCAGCCTGCACCTGCGGTCCAGCCGGACAGATCAGATGTAAATCCTCCATTGGTAATCAGGTCCGCGCCGAGCGTCGCCGATGCCTGGGAATCTGTTGGGCCAGACAGGCGATATTGCCCAAGCGTTCCGGTCAACGTGACCAAACCTGACGACGCCACCAGCGCCGACAAATAGTTGCTCGCGTCGTAGCCCAGCCGCAGTTGCTCGGTTGTCGCCATGGAATGCACATTCGCCGACGGCGTCAGCGTGCCGATTCCGAGGCGGTTGTTCTCCTCGTCGTACGACGATGCAGCCCCGAGGATGATGGCGCCTTTGGTCGCGTGCGCCGTGCTGCGCAGCGTGAGGTTTTCTCCAGATGCCGTGCCGCCGATCAGCGTTTGGCCACCTGCTGATCCGGACAGACTGGCGAACAAGCTCGCCAATGCTGCCCGGAGGTTGCCCCATGTGAGCTTTTTCAGGGTGCCAGACGCAGCCGAGTCGCTCAGGGCGACGCTGTCGGCGTCGGCCGGAGTGGCCTTGCTGGAAGCGGCGGCAATGAGCGTGCCGCAGGCTGCTTGCGTGGCCGGTAGCGCAGCATTGGATGTTGCCGTCGCATCGGTCAGCCGCTTTTCCACCGTCCCGCTGACTGCGCTGCCCGTTACTCCGACGATCGCCTCGATTGCTTCGATCTCGTCCGCCAGCCGGTTGAAACTGAGATCCAGTTCCGTACCGGTTCCATCCATGTAGTCGCCAGGCTGGATGCGGCGGATGTTGGCGATTGCGCTCGGGAATTGTGCCGCCATGTTATCGGCCCTGTTCTGTCACTGTGTCCGGAATATTCCGGCGCCCGCGCCTGCTGCCACGCGGCGCGGCCTGTTCCTGCGGCTCGTCGCCCGCCGGTGCCGGCGCGACGACGATCTCGACCCTGCCGAGCGATGCGGCATAGTGCGCGTCTGCCCGCGGCAGGCAGACGATCGCACCGGGATGCTGCGGTGCGCCGCCGCACCAGATGGGGCGGCGCACCACGCATTCCACGCCGTGTTCGCTCGTGCCAGCCATGATCAGGTGATCGTGCTGGCTGCCGAGAACGCGCCGGCGACGCGGACGCCAACGTCGGCGGTCAGGAACGCCCGGATGCCGGTAATGCCGGCGGCGAAGTTGGCGTATGGGTTGGCGGCAATCTCGAGCACGCCCCACTCGGCGAAGATCACCTGCGAGAAATCGCCGAAGATCGCAGTCGCCGACGGCACCTGCATGCTCGTGGCGGCGCGGAAGCCGAGGACGTTGCCGTCGAGGATGTTGCCCTGCCAGAGCGGCGTTTCGAGGCCACCGGTCATGCGCGGCCGCTGCGCCAGGAGCACGGCGACAGCCGGGGTGGTCAGGTACGCACACTCGGTCGTCAGCGCGTTGGCGCCGGCAACATCCGCCTGCGCGTCGAGCAGCGCGGCCACGGCCAGCGATGTGCCGGTGAAGGCGCCGATGCCGGCGGTACCGAGAATGCCGACCGGTGCTCCAGATCCGCCGGTGTTGATGGCGGCTGTGTCGAGCGCGACACCGAGGACCGCGGCCAGATCCGCAGCGACGAACTGATCAGCGTCCGGCGTGGCTTGCTGCAGCAGCAGGCGGGAAATCTCGGTGTAGGCGCCGAGCACCTTCGGCCGCAGTTGCAGCAGGCCGACGGTCTGCTGGCTCTCGGTGATGGCGGTCGCTTCCGTCGACAGCCAGTAGCCGGTAGCGGCGGCGGTCTGCCTGGTGATGTCCGCATTGCCGACCAGACCGCTCAGCGTGCGCGCGCCGAGCTGCTTGATCAGCGTGCGGTTGCGCAGCAGCTCGATGAAGTCCTGCGGGCGCAGTTCGGTCGCAACCATGTTGCCGCCGGCGGTGGCGGTGCCGACGGTCAAGTCCCGCTTCTGGACCTCGAGCGGCACGAAAAAGCTGTGCTCGTGCTGCCGCTGGATGCCGGCGGCTTGTGCCTTGGCGGCGAACGCATCGCTGGCGGCGCGCTCGAGCCCGGCATGGCGCCAGTCGTTCTGCAGCATGGCGTTGATGGCGCGGACCAGCGAGAAGCGCTTGACCTCCTGCTGCGTCATGCCGATATCCGGCGCCCAGGCAGTGCCGCGCTTGGCGACGTGCGCCAGAACGCTCTTGGCGAAATCGTCGGAGCCGATGCCGTCGCGGATGGCCTGGTCGGCCATCTGGCGAATCTCGCGCGAGTCGGCGAACTGGCCGGCGAGGGCGTCGATGGCGTCGCGTCGGTTCTTGTCCTCGGCGCGGAACTGGTTGATGGCCTCGCGGCGGATGGCGTCTGCGTCCAGGGTGGGCGGCGGCGCGGTGCGTTCTTCGCTCATGGGTGTTGCTCCTTGTGGATGATGGGTTGCCGGCGCCGCCGGCTGGTGGTGCTGCGTGTCGCTTGCGTGCGAGCGCCCGACTCCGACGGTGTGGTCTGCCGGGACGGTGACGAGGCTGTTTTCGAGGATTTCCCAATCGGTCACGCGGTAGATCGTCGGCTCGTCCACTGCGCGCTCGAACGGGCCGGCGGCGGCGTCGAGCGAGCGGCGGAACGCCTCGAGATCGCCGCGCGCGGTCTGCTCCTGGCGGGTCAGGATGCGCTCGAAGAGCCGCGCGTCGAGGGTGCGCTCGCGCTTGCTGCCGTCCTTGTGCGTGCTTTGCTCGACAATGGCGTGGATCTCGTAGCTGGTGCTGGATTTGCTGAGATGGCCGCCGCGGATCAGCGCGATGGTGCGGCCGTCGTCTGCGGCGTGCGAGATGACGACCTCGCCGCGCACGGTGCGGCCGTCGGCGCGGACGCTGCCGGGCACGTGGTGGCCGCGGATCTGGTCCCAGTCGTGGTTGTATAACAGCGGGCCGGCGTCGTTGATGCGGCCGAGGCGCACGCATTCCGGCGCGCACTCGAGGATTTCGACACCCCACCACCGCTCATACGGCTCGTCGGACGCGAAGGACATCGACAGCGTGATGTCGGCGCCGGGCTGCGGATCGGAATCGGCGCGGGCGATCGGGAGTTGACGGGTAAAGCTCATTGGGATTTGGCCTCGTCTTCAGGGTCTGGCATGGTGGCGGCCGACGACTGGCCGGCTCCGCCGAGTTCCGGCAGGCTGACGCCGTACTGCTGCGCCAGCGCCTTCTCCTGCTGCAGGTCGTCGAAGATTTCCTCGATCTCGACTCCGCGCGCCGCGGCGATGCGCGTGCGCGAGTTGACGCCGAGCGCGACGGAATCGGCGGCGGCCTTGATGTCCTTGGCCGGGTCGATCCAGTCCCAGCCGCGGAACCGCCAGCCGTGCGCGAGGAACTTGTCGAGCTTGGCCAGCGGAAGCGGCGAACCATTCGGCAGGCGCACGGCGCCGGAAGCCATGGCCAGCGGCAGCCAGCGGCGGAAGATCGGCGACAGCCAGGCGGTGGCAAACCAGTGCTGACGCTTCTTCCATTCGTCGCGGCTGCTCAACGTGGCGCCGCGCAGCGAGCCATAGTTCACGGCGGCGTAGTCCTGGCACAGCTCCGGGTAATTGGCGCCCGGCAGGCCGGCGGACATCCGCTGGTACATCGAGGTCATGAACGGGCCGAAGACCTCGTTTGGGTAGCGCGACTCGATCGCGACCGGCGTGGTGCCTTCAGGCAGGGTGTCCCAGGTGCCCGGGGCGCTGGTGACGATGCGCGCGCCGGGCTCGTCTGCGGATTCGTCGCCGATCGGCGGCGGCGCGCCGTCCGCCGTGGTGAAGAATCCGAGATGGTCGGCGCCGTACTTCGCGGCCATGATCGCCGACAGAGCGAACTCCCCGGCGTAGTGCATCGACAGCATGGCGGCATGGCCCCACGGAATGCCGCGTTTCTGCTCAGGCCGCTGGTGCACGAAGCGATGCAGCACGCTATCGGCGGCGACGCGCTCAAATGCGGTCGACGCAGAAGACAGCCGGCCGGTCTGGAAATGGTAGGCGATCGGCCGGCCGCGCTCGTCGATCTCGACGCCACAGACGACCGCAGTTACGCCAGGTGACGCCGGGCGATTGAAGCGAGTGGCCAGGCGGTCGACGTCGAGGAGCTGCAGCGCGTATCCGTAGGCGTTGCCGGCGCGGGCGGCGACGTGCTCGAGGACGAGCGCTTCTCCATCGCGCGCGGTGCCGCGGACGATGGCATGGCACAGTTCTGTGAAGTCGATCTGGCCGGAGGTTTCGCAGGTGCCGCGCTCGCCCCATGCGGCCCATGCCGACTGAATGGCCTTGCGAGCGAGCGTGTCGGGGCGGCCCGGGGCGTCGTCGGCGTAGGAAATCAGCGCCGGCGCGGCCTCGCCGATGAGGTTGGTTTCGACGATGTCGAGGTAGCGGCGCAGGAAATCGTTGTTGTTTTCCAACGTGCGCGAGCGGGCGCGCAGGGCGTCGAGGTCGTTGCGCAGCTCGTCGGCGATGGTGTCGCTGACGACGCGCCAGCTTTCGGTCAGCCGGTTGAGCTGGGCAGCCGCGAAGGCGCGCTGCTGCGCGGCGGCGGCATGGCGAGCACTGGCTGATTCGGCAGCGGCGGCGGCTGCGACGGCGCGATCGGCAGCGGCCTGTCTGCGGAATGCGGTCTTGAGCCAGTCGAGCATGATGGAGTCGGCGCCTCAGAACCGCACGTAGACGCGGCCGGACTGGCGCGCGGTTTGCCGGCGCACGTCGCGGCGGTACGTGTCGCGCAGCAGCAGGAGTTCGCGAATCGGGATGCTCTTGAGCTGCCGATCGCCGATCGTGTAGTCAGCGACGGTGATGTCGCCGGTTTCGATCCACGATTCGATTGCAGCAAGCGTTTTCTGCGCGTGCGTGCGGGCGTCAAGACCGCCGGTTGATGCGGCGAAGTTGGGCAGGATATCGAGCGTCCCGGAGCTGGAAGTGTGGCTCGCCCCGGCCTTGCTGACGCGCTCCTGCCAGGCGTAGGTCGCTGCCGCCCAAGCGGCGCTCGTTGCCGGCGCGACCGAAACGAGGTGCCCGGAGCCGTCCGCCGCGGCCGCGATGACGATCTGCGCGGCCGGCGACACGAGGATGTAGGACAGCGACCATCCGTCGGAAGCCGGGTAGTCTGCGAGCACGCGGCGCCAGGTGACGGTGTCGCCAGCGCGCAGGATCGACGGGACAGCAGACGGGATCGGATGAGACATGCCCGGCGTTTTACGCCGGCTTTGTCAACTGAAACAGGCAAAACGGTTGACAGCGGGGCGGCGGTGCCGCCGGGGATCAGTACTGCGCATCATCCGCCCGCATCTGGTACACCCATTGCCGAGACACCCCGAATCGCTCTGCCACCTGCGCCGGCGTGGCGCCGGACTGCAGCGCGAGCCGGATGGCTTGCTGCCGGTCGGCGCAGTCCATCGCCGCGGCGCTGCCGATGTAGTGCCGGTCACCGCCCTGCTCGTGCCGCAGGCGGCGCTCGAGCGGGCGCAGGCGATCGCGGTCGACGGCCATTTCGGCGGCCACGCAATCGAGCGCCCAGGAGAGGAAATCGGCCGTCACCAGATCACCGCCTTCGGCTTTGGCAGCGTGAACGGCTTTCGGCTTCCGTGCCCTGCCTGCTGCGGCCGGCGAGCCGTGCCGGCGGCGGCCGGCGACTCACCAGCAGGCGCCGGATGCTGCGCTGCTGGCTGCTCATCGGCGATGCGCAGCGCGGCTTCGCGGCGGTCCCAGTCGCTCGCGCGCCACTTGTGCAGGTACAGCTCGGGATGGTGCGAGGCGGCGCAGGCGTAGATCCATGTGTCCAGAGCTTCATTCCGCTTCCCCTTCTTCAGCTCCCAGCGGTTGCGCCGCGGGTTGTAGGTCTCCGACACGAGCTGTTCGTAGTACTCGTCCGGCAAGTCTTCCGAGAACAGCACCTTTCGCTCGGCCGGCGGCTTGCCGGCGTCGTCAGCCAGGCGCTGGTAAAGCAGGTGCTTCGCGGTGTCGGCACCGACCGTGTAGAGCGAGACCCCACCCTTGATCACCTGCCCGCGCCAGTTGATGTCCTGCTTTGTTGGGCGACCGAGAATGATCCGCCCGGGCGTCGAGTGCCCCTTGATCGCGATGCAGCGGCGGACGGCCCGGCTGCGGACGAACTGGTAGACGACGTGCGTGTAGTGCCCGCCCGAGTCGATGGCGGTGGCCTCGATGTGCAGTTCCTTGCCGTTCGGCGCGCGATAGCTGCGGTTGAGGTAGTCGGCGAGCGCCTTCCAGGTGCTGTCGTCTGCCGGGCTGCCGTGCAGGATGTGGTAATCGACCGTCCACGTGCGATCGCCGCGGCCGTGCCCGATGACCTGGATTTCTAGCCGGTTGTCCTGCACGTCGACGCCGGCGGTCAGCACGCAGCATCCGGGCTGGATACTGCCGAGCGGCCAGGGCTCAGAGCGCGCCTTCAGTGCGTTGGGCTTGATGTCGCGCGATCGGTCGGCCCAGGTCTCGCCCAGGCGGGTGTTGATGAAGCGCATCAGCCGGGCGCTGTCGCCCTGCGCGCGCAGCCATTCGGTGGCCAGCTCGGCCCACGATCGGCCCAGCCCGATCGGCGAGTACAGGGCGTTGAAGTGATAGCTCGGATACGGGGCGCCCGGGTTGGCGGCGATCCAGCGGCCGGCGGCCAGCAGCCGCGGTTTGTAGTGCTCCTCAATCTCGCATCCGCAGTGCTCGCAGACGTACCAGGCGGCGCGCACCCAGCGCAGGTCGCCGCGGACTTCGACGGCGCTCCAGCGGACATTGGCCCACTTGAGGTGCTGCAGCTCGTCGCAGTGCGGGCAGGCGACGTGGTAGCGGCGCTGATCGCCGGCCTCGAAGGCTTCTTCGATGCGCGAGGCGTCCTTGAGCGTCGGCGACGAAACGGCGAAAAGCTTGTGATCGTGGAATGTGGTCAAACGGACTTCCAGCAGCCCGAGCGGGTCGCCCTGGATGGTGCTCCAGTCCCATTCGTCAACCTCGTCGGCGATGGCGTAGCGGAGGCTGGTCGACTTGAGGTCGGCGGTCGATCCGGCGGTCTTGAAGTACAGCATGCCGCCGGTGAAGCGTTTCCTGTCCTTGTTGTTGTCGCTCGCGCGGTTGTTGCGGGTGAAGAGCGCGGCGGCGACCGCCGGCGTGCTGCGCGCCATCGGGTCGAACTTCTGCGCCTGCCAGTCGGCCAGCGATTTGTCGGTCGGCATGACCACCGCGACCGGGCCCTTGGCGCAGTCGATGATGCTGCCGAGCCAGTTGCTGGCGACCTGCGTGCCGCCGCCCTGCGAGGACTTCATCAGGACGATCATGCGCGCCGGCGAATCTTCCGAGAGCTGGTCCATGATCTCGACCAGGTGCGGGGTGCGGGAGTTTTTCCACTCGCCAGGCTCTGCGGACGATTCTTCGGACAGGATGACGTTCTGTTGCGCCCACTCTGAAACCAGCGGCGACGGTTTCGGCGCAATCGCCGCAGCGGCGGCTTTCAGGGCGATGATTTGGGCGTCGGTGATGGCGCTCATGTGCGACGCGCTCTCCACCAGCGGAACACGGCCATGGCAGCGATGATGCCGAATGGCCCGCCGCTCAGGTATGCCGCCATCTCGAGCCCGGCGGCATCCGGAGCCAGCTTGAACAGCACCAGGTTCGCCGCGCCGATGAAGAAGCTGTTGGCGAACGCGATGCGCCGCATGTCGGCCTGCACGACGAGGCT
>ERZ761597.104-NODE-104-length-18942-cov-5.242018_pt1 | contig 18942 bp, 29 predicted proteins | sample MGYA00433093_ERZ761597 | MGnify/ENA primary metagenome ERZ761597 (study PRJEB28899, sample SAMN03785557) | bioreactor sludge metagenome | biome: EBPR Sludge; feature: EBPR Bioreactor; material: 0.22µm filtered reactor supernatant | place: Saint Lucia: Queensland... | reverse complement strand
GTCACACTGTCCTCCGCGGGCAGCAGCGACAATCGTCCGGTGGCGGGGTTCTGGCACGACAAGAACGAGGGGGCAGCGCCGCGTACGGACTGGACGGAATTTGACCAGCTAAACGGCACGGGGCCGACGCGCGTACTGGAAACGCAGGTACGCGAAGGCGCCTTTGAGACAACAGCGTCTGTCACCTGGGACAACGCGGGTTCCTGGGCGGCAATTGCCGCCGAACTTAAGGCGGCGGCAAGCGGGTCAACCTACAACGAATCTCTAGCGCTATCCGCTTCGGCGGCGGCAACAATGGGGGCGCAGGTTAGTCTGTCGGACGCACTGTCGTTGTCCGCAAGCGCCGCGGTTGCCTACGTCTCGGCGCTGGTCTTTAACACCTACGACGAAACATTGTCTTTGGCGGCGGAAGCCGGACTAGTTTCGGCGGGGGCAGTGACCGTGTTGACCGACCTGGGTCTTACAGCCCAGGCTGCCATGTCGGACGGGGGGCAGCACACGGCGCAAACAGAACTTGTGTTCGGCGGCGCGGCGGCGCAGACACAGAGTGCGTCACTATCCATTGCGGCGCTGCTGACATTGGCGGCGCAATCCGCCTTAGCGTTAACGTCCTCGACCGACGGAACGGCGTACGATGAAGATGCAGCGCTCGCGGCGCAAGCGGCGCTGACTCTGCTGACGCATCTGGCGCGATGGGGGGAATTGAGTTTGTCGGCGCAAGCGTCCATCCTGGAGAGCGCACAGATGACATGGAGCGGCGCGCTAGGCTTGGCGGGCAGCGCAGACATGGCGACTAGCGCCGGTATGTCCTACACCGAACCGCTTGATGCGGCGGCAATCGCATCACTGGCGCTTAGTGCGCTGCCGATTCTCAGCGATGGGATAGACCTATCCGCACAGGCAAGCCATACATATGTGTCCGGTCTGGACGGCGGAAGCGATCTGAGCATGGCAGCGAATGCGGGCATGGAAATGACGGCGCAAGCGATATACGGCGCAGCCCTTGTGCTGGCGGGCCAAGCCTCCGATGTTATCTCAGGGCGAACCGAGGACACAAGCACGACAATAGCAATGCGCGGCGCATCTTCGCCGCATTAAGGGGAGGGAATATGGAGCTTTCGACAAAGGCGGAAACGCTTTACTTGGTGGAATGTTACGACGCGGAAGGGCGGCTGAAGTGGAGCGACACGTTTCACAATCTGGTCACGACTGCGGGTCTTAACGACTATCTAGATAAGACGCTGAAAGGGTCATCCTATACGGCGGCATGGTACGTCGGCCTGACGAGCAGCAGCCCAACCGCCGCCGCCGCCGACACGATGTCGTCACATGCCGGATGGACTGAGGTCACGGACTACGACGAGGCGTCACGCCAGACGCTGTCGCTTGGCTCGGTCAGTGCGGGGAGCGTCAACAATTCGGCATCGAAAGCCGTGTTTACCATTAGCGCAACCGTCACTGTGGGCGGTGCGTTCGTGGTCAGCAACAACACCAAGAGCGGGACAGCCGGCACGCTGTTGGGGATTGGTGCATTTTCGGGAGGCAATCGTTCCGTGGTGGACAATGACGTAATCAACGTGACGGTCACAGCCAGTATTAGCGCCGCATAGGGGGCGTTATGATTGGAACACTTCTGCGTGAACGGGCAATCGAACCGGTCGTTTACGAAAAGAGCGGCATGAACATTGTGCTGTCGCGCGAGATACGAGGGCGTGTGTCCGGACAGGCAAAGGCGCGTATTCCCCGCGACGGCGGGCTAGGCGTTATTCTGCGTGCCACGATAGACAAGACCGGAGCGACGGGGTATCTGGTCTGGCTGGAAGTGGGTACGCAGACCTTGCGTATTATCGAATTGGAAGACGGGATGACAACGCTTGCTTGGGCCTCCGCCAAGCTGACGCCAGGGCGAACGGTTACGCTCCGCTATGAACTGGCGCATGAAAGCGTAAAGGCGTCGGTCGGCAAGGTGGAGTTGGCAGCAGACACGCCGCATTGGGGAGAGGCGACGGGGGTGGGATTTGCCGCGCTGCGCTGTGACGTGGCGCGGATTTCCTAGCGGGGGAACTAGTGGGGATGGATGAAGCGCTTAAGTCGCTGGAGAGTAGCGGCGGATATGCTATTTTGTTGGGCCTGGTCATTTTAGGGGTTTTCTATATTGCGCGGGAGTGGCAGAAGGGAATGGTGGCGCGTTCCCAGGCCAGAGAGACGCTGACCAGGCAGGATTTTCAGACGCAACTAGAGCGCGAGCGGGCCAACCAGGACATGATCGCATCTATGGCGACGCGCATGATAGAGGCGCTGGACGGAAACACGCGGGTGATTGCAACCATCACTGAGGTAGTGCGTGAAACCAAAGTCAGAGTGGAAGCGATAGACCGGCATTTTGCACTGCGCGGCTTCGACGATAGCGAATACTGAGGGGGAGCGATATGCAGAAAATTGTATGGGTCTTGCAATCACGCAAGTTTTGGGCAGCCGTTATTGGTCTATTGATTGCGACCGGCGTCTTAAAACTGACCGACGCGCAAGAGGCCGATCTCGTTGGGGCGCTGCTGACGGTGGCGACCACAATCGGCTATATGCTGTCTGTCGCGATTGAGGACGCGGGGCGACACGTGGGAGGACAATAGCTCCATGATTCCAAGCCTGCGAAGTCAGGTCGCGCTGTTGAACCATCTCCGCGCCACGATGCGCGACAGTGCGACAACGCGTTGGACAGATACTGAATTCTACACATCCATCAATCGGGCGCTAACCACCTGGAGCAACCGGGTGCGTGTGCCGCTCCTTTTCTCGCCGGTCACGCTTGACGACAGTATGTCCTATGCCCTGCCCGTCTACATGGATCAGTACATCCGCCCTCAAACATCGGACGCGGACGGCGAGATATGGAACGAGATACAGGATTGGACTATCGAACCGGACGGGCAGGGCAACCCCGTTCTTTACCGCCGCGCACCGGTCACGGTGCAAAATGCACGCATCATTTGGTACATGCCCGTGTTTCCCATTCCAACGCAGGTCGTTACGCTTACATCCACCATTGGCACAGAGGACACAAGTCTGACCGTCACGACGGCGGACGCGTATCCTGTTGGCGCAGCCGGTTGGATAAAGATAGAAAATGAGTGGATGCAGTACGCGGGCACAGAGCGAACGTCAGCCGCATCGCTGACGCTTAACGGGCTGACGCGCGGCGTCTCCGGCACAAGCGCTGCGATGCATCCGGCGGATGTAAGCGTCGAATGGGGGATAGCGGTAGACCGAGACGATCTGTGGGAAGCGTTGGCGGACCAAGTCATGGAGTATCTACATGCGTACTACATGACCGACGGGTCAAACAGCGAACGTGATCATCACGCCGTTATGATGCGCTATCACGGCGACAAGGTTGCTGCATTCTGGCGGCGCTATCTGGGCGGATGGCGTCCACGTCTGTTTGCCGCCAAAGAAACAATCGGTTTAAGGACGTACTGATGCTGAACACCGACAGCATGATGTCGTGGATAAAGACTCACTTTGTCCGCAAGCGCGACATTGGCGTAGCGAGACCTTACACGCCGGTTATTACCTGCGGCGGCACGGCGTTTACGTCAATCGCCTACACGGAGCAGGTTGGGCAGTACGCGCTCGTGGGCGGGCTGGTGTTTTATGCGTTTCAGATTGTCGTCAACACGTTTACGCTGGGGGCGGGGAGCGGCAATCTATACGTCTCGCTGCCCTTTCCGTCGGCCAACAACAGCGAGGCAAACCGCGTCCGTGCCGCCGCTGTCTTTCAGGGCATTAACATATCGGGCACACCCATAGGCGTGGGGTTTACGTCTGTGAAGGGCGAATCCTACGGGGCATTTCTTGCGATACAGAATAACAGCGCTGTAACAACCGTAACGATAAACCTATTGGGTTCGGGAGACAGCATGATGGCGAGCGGATTTTACTTTATGAGTGAGAAATGAACGGACACATAAAGATTGACGGCAGACCTTATCTGCTGCGTAATCCTCAGTCCTACCGCCGCTATCCTGCAAACCAGATGGCCCCAAAGATGGGGCAGGGTCAGTCGCAGTATCGTGATCTTACGTCGTGGGAAGCGTGGATTAGCGACAATTGGGCTGCGGGCATAGGGCAAAAGGCCGAAGATGAGGGCTTTATGTATGGCGAGGTGGACAGCCGCGCGCCAAACCAGATCGTCCTTCCACCCCGCCTCGACCTGTCCGACGGGCGCATCGAAGCGGGAAGCATCACCGACGTTCGATACATGCCGCAGTCTATTACCAATCTCTTGACTGTCGGAACGCCAAGCGTAGAACGGGTTAGCGTTCTAATTAATGCATCGTCAAGTTATAGCCTGACGGCATTTTGGTTTTACGCCCAGACGCAGGTCAATATCACGGTCGAATTATACGCGGTAGACGGAAACGACTTGCCGACAGGCTCGGCTATTGATAGTGGAACCATTCAAACCGTCAGCGACGATTACGCGTTCCGCTGGTACAAGGCCGCAATCACGGAAACTCTGAGCGGAAAATACGCTATCGTTCTAAAGCCGAGCAATACGGGAAACACCTTTGTTCTGGGCGGCGGAGCGGCATACACAAACGCTGTCACCGGACTCTATAGCGGCGGGGCATGGGCTGCGTCCGTATCCTACTATCCTGCATTTATGAGCGACGTTCATCGGTTGAATAGCGGCGCAAGCGTGAATGCCATGATGTCCTACAACGGCTTTGCGTACATGGGCGCGGGGGATCAGCTATACAAATACAGCCCGTCCAATGACAACTGGACTACGGTCGGCTCCGCACGCGGCGCGACCATCACCGATCTGGAGGGTTCCGGCTCGGCTCTTTATGTCGGGCTTGGGCAAACGACAAACTACGACACGATGAATTCCTCCGAGGTGTTCACCGGCGGCGGCAGCCCTGGCTATCTTTTTTATAACGCCGGAACCTATCTGTGGAAAGCCGTGTACAACAGCGTCTACTATATGGGCGCTGCGGGGACGTGGAGCAGCGCTATTCCGGTCGGCAAGGCGGGATATAACGCGATGGGAATCAGCGAGGCTGACGGTGATACCTACGTCGCCACACAGGACGGGCTGTTTTTGATTGCGCCTGGCGACATTGCAATAGGCATCACGCCCTGGGGCGGCATGGACAGCGCTTCGGGCAAGGACATGCTGACGCATCATGGTGTGCTGTATGTGCCGGTTGCCGGCCAGTATCTACAAATCAACGGGGAAAGCGTTCGCAACATCTGGACAATCCGCAAAGATGAATTGCCGTCATGGGCAAGCGGGCGGGTGTCCTCGCACTGTACAATGATTGACTGGCCCATCGTCGCGGTCACGCCGGACAGCAGTAGCGGATTTGCGACAGTCTGGGCATGGCAAGACTTGGGGTGGCATTTCATTGCCGCATTGCCGCAGGGAATAAACCCGACCACGCTTTTCTACGACCGCGCACGTCAGCGTCTTTGGATTGGCGGGTCAAACGGCATGGTCTTCCATGTCTACGTTTCTAACTATCTAATCAACCCCGTCGAGGATACGGGATATAAGTTTCAGTCGCACGGCTGGTTCGAGACCGATTGGTTTAGTGCGGGGATATTGGAAAGCGACAAGGACATTGAATCGCTATACATCCGTGGGCGAGGAATCACCGACAGTCAAACGGTTGATGTCTACTGGAAAGACGCCGCCGGTAGTGAGTCTATTTATCTTGTGGACGAAAACGGGGACAGCGTAGGCGACGAAAGCGGAAACGTGCTTGGCGAGACCGTAGAACGTTGGAGCTACTTCGGCAAGTACGAAACGGAGCGTGAGGAAAAGCGCTGGAGCATTACGGGGATACGTCCTAACACGCGCGAGATAAAGTTGGGCTTTCTGCTCACCAGCAATTCCGCGGCGGCCACGCCAAGAATTGAGGGGTGGCGGCTCAAGTATCACATTATGATCATGGACTGGTACGGGTGGGATTTGCCGATTTCCATTAGCGGCAAGGACAACAGCCCGCAGCAGCTTGTGGACGGAACCGAACAGATATATACCGGCGAACAGCAGATAGCGCACCTGGACAGCTTGTCGGTGGGATATGTGCCGCCGTTTCTCTACACGGACATTGACGGCAAGGTCTACGAGGTCAAAGTGAAAATGGCGTCGTTTTCGCCGGAGAAGGTCGAATGGTTCGGAAGCAAATTGCGATACGACGGCGTGTATACTCTGCAACTGGAAGCCGTCACGTCGGGGACGCATAGTGGCTAGGTCTCCGCTAGAGACAGGGCGAAAGCAAAAAGGGCTATCTACGCTGTCCGGCTCACGGCGCAAGCGCAAGGCCGAGGATGCAATTGGTTCTATCGAAAAAATTACAACCGTGTTCGACATGGTTGACAACGAGTTGGCCGTTATCGAGCAGGCGCTGGGCGATACGAAGTTGGCGAAGCGGGTATTAAAAATCAAGCGCGAGAAGTATCCGAATGCGACCTTGCCGGAACTGGTCTGTATAGATTGGCTAGTCCGGCGGGATATAGAACACATGTTTCAGGTTGGACTTCTTGGCGGGCGGCTGTACAAAGGCGGCATCGTGCCCGACCTAATTGTTTATCTGGGCAACAGTGCTATTGTATGGGCGGTGCAAGGAAACTATTGGCATCAAAGACCAGGGATGGAGCAACGCGACTTAGCGGCACGCAGGCTTCTAATGGGTCTAAACGTTTACGGACACACCATTACGGCGGTCGTTGAAGTTTGGGAACGTCGTATATTGGAAGACGCAGATAAAGTGTGCGCCTCGGCGCTAATGGGAATAGAAGAGGGGCCTTAGCATGACGACAAAAACGATTAACGACTACGACGAGATCACAGAAATTGACGACGAGGATTACTGGATCGTCTGGGAGAAGGCGTCGGGCAAGACGCGCAAGATTGCAAAGAAGTATCTACACAACGGCACGGACAAAGTCGGCATGGGGATCGTGTCGCCGCCAACGGCGCAGCTACACGTCTATCGCGCCACCGGTCTCGTAATAAATATGATGGAATCAGGAGACGATGGGGCGAGCGTCATGCTCAAGGCCGCGCTGAACAAGGATGCGTATGTTCGATTCTTCGAGAACAACGTGTCGAAGGCGGTCATTGGCGTAGACGGTTCCGATTCCGACAAGTTGAAAATTGCAACCGGATTGTACGTTGACCCATCCTCCTTTCCCGTTGTCGCCATCACGATAGACGCCAGCAACAATGTCACGATTGGCGGCGGGCTGACCATGTCAACCGGAAAGAACGTCACGCTGTCCGGCACGGCGGATATATACACGGCGCAGGGTTCGTACACGCCTGTACTTGGGGGGACAACGTCCGATCCGTCGTCTGTGACCTACTATGCGCGGCAGGGATACTACAAACGGATCGGAAACATTGTCTTCTTTTACATGTACATGCACATTACCGCGAAAACCGGTGGGAATGGATTTGCCACCTTTTCGCTTCCGGTTGCCACAGGCGGGACATATAATGCCATCAGCGTGGGGACGTACAGTACTTCCACCAGCGACGATGCGGTAGCCATCGGAAGAGCGTACACATCGGACACGACGATGTATCTAACTTTCCCAGGAAACGATGTCGTGTCTCCGGCAATAAGTTCAATGCCAAACGAATTCTCCCTCCATATGTCAGGCCATTACTTTGTTTAGGCGTTCGACAGTCTGGCGTATGCGTCCTGTAATAGTTGTGCGTAGCGGTCAATCTGCCCTGTGCCGTTGTACAGTTTAGCCACGGTGCGCCAGTCGCGCAGATTGACCGCTGCCCATAGTGCGGAATCGCTCAGTATGAAATTGATGAACCCAATCGTTTGATTCTGCTCCGACGCGGAGAACGCTTTGAGCATGGCCGTCGCTGACGTGTATCCAATGCGTGTATGGTTGAAGCCCATGATCTGCGCTGCCCCCACGCTGATGCTCTGGGCGGCGGCTTCGGCATTAAGCGTTTTTGCGAACTCAAAGACAATCCACTGATCCGCCTGTTTGCCGGTATGTATCGAACGCCACGCTACGTTCGTGGCCGGTCTCCAGATTTGACCAACCCACGGCTTCTCCGAATCGTAGGAAAAGTGCCGATCGAAGAGCGCATCGTCGCGCAGTTTGTTCTTGAAGATATGCGCCTCGAAGCGGATGATAGGTCTGCCGTCCGCGCCGAACGCTTGCCCGCCGGACTCTACCGCCAACAGTGCGGCTGCCGTAACGGGGTCAATGATGCCAAGTGCGGGCTTGACTACCGGCGCGGGCGACGGCGCGACAGGCGCTGCGGGCGGTGTGCCGACCACGGGGATATAAACCGTGTTGTTCTTAACCTGCGGAGCGGCCAAGACGATCTGCGCGTGTGCGGGTTCGGTATCGAATGATTCCCATTCGCGGTTAGCGAAGTCCATCGCAAAGACACAACAGCCGACAAAGCGCGCGTCGTCGCTCATGCGATTGACGTAGTCGGCAAGTTCCGATGCATAGCGGGCGGGGTCTCCGATTACGCTACGCCAGCCGCGCTGGGAATGCTGCCCGCCGGTGCGTTTGACGTATAGGTCTATGCCGCACTCTCCGATAATGATGGGCACGTTCCACGGACACTTGAGCGAGCGTCCACCCCACCAACCCCACATCTCGCCTGGCCCTGCATCCGCCCAATATTCATGTAGAACAAGCGCGTGTCGTCCACGCTTTATCGCGTCCTCGATTGGTGCGTATCTGTTCCAGTCCGGCGGTGTATCGGAACCGCTGTTTGCAGGCCAGCCCACCGACAACTGCAATGCTCCGCCGCGCAACCCCACCTTTCTGCATTCATCCAAGAACGCCACAGTGTAGGGTATGACGGCTTCCGACATGTCGCCTTCCCAGACTCTTGGCTCGTTGATTCCCAAGACCAGCGTGTTGGTTGGGTCGAAACCAAGCGGGCCGACTTTGGCCGCCCACTCGCGAGCGTGGCGGATTCCTGTTCCAATGGGGGCACGGCGCATATCGTCATGCTGCTCCGATAATGCCCAATCCCGCGCCAGAATCAGAGCATTGGGCAGGTTGGCGCGTAGCCATGCATAGTCGGGCTGCCCGCCGTCCATGACCTTTACCACGGTTGGAGACAGGCTTCGCATGTAACCATAGTCCTGCGGTCTGCGATGCATGACCGACCAATAGACGCCTAGACGGGTAGTCACGATCGCTCCTCCTTTTCGAGATACCGTTCGATTTCCGCTATCACGCTGTTCGGATTGTCCCAAACCACGACGCAATGATAACCCTGTCCGCGCAGTACGTCCATCCACGCTCGCTGATCTTCGCTAGGTTTGTTGGACTCCACCTTCAACTCGATAAACATTCCATGATGCCCGCCGCGCGCTACCGGCAAGAAAAGGTCGGGCACTCCTGGGCTTAAGCCTGGTTCCGGTCTTTGGCCGCGACGATACTGACCATTGGGAATGGCGAAGATCAGCGCCGCAAGGTCGCATCTCTCGCGGCAAATGCGTATCACTTCAGCTTGCAGTCCATGCTCGCTGAGTCTGACGGGCATATCGTTATGGCGTATTAGGCGTGCGTCCTGTCTGCCCTGCCTATAGTCTACGATCTCGATGTCGGGATTGCGTGCAATGCGCGCTAGGTCGTCATCGCTATATCTCATGATTGCTCCTCTCGTTTGGTTAGCGCCGCATACTCGTCCGCTGCGTCCGCGGCGCTGTCTACGATATGCACGATTGCGCCCAGGACGACACGAGCATCCACTGTGACCGTCTCGCCTAGCCACAGGCAGGCCAGGGCTAGAGTGATGTCGGTCGTCACGTTGTCCTTCGGCCGATTGACCGTCGTGCCGATACGATGCACACGACCGGCGTAGTCCAGCTTGATTGTGGCGGCGGGTATCCACCCGCCCGCACCTGCGATTGCCATCGCTAGCCCTCGAACAGGCTGGGGCGGTCATCGCGCAGACAGTGCGGCGATAGCCAAAGGCGTTCGCGATGCCGGTTGGATGCGCCGGCGCTGTTCGTTTTTGCATATCCGCCTACTGCCGCCCACGATACGACAGTCCAGGTATCGGGCATGGCGTGTTCACTGTCGTAGCCTGCCAGCACAATACGCAGGCGGGGGTCGTCGCCATGCTCTATGGCCCAGCGCCGTACGTCCTCGGACACATCGCCTGACTCCTCGTTGTACAACGACATGTCTCGACCGGTGGCTGCGTGATACGGCGGGTCTAAAAACACGCCGACAGTAGCGCCATGATTCATCGCGCCGCTGGTCGCGACACGCCGCCAGTCCCCGCAACAGACACGCACATGGCGCAGCCGCGCGGCCAAAGCGTCCATCCACTCATACACGCCGTTGCGTAATAACACCTTATGTACGCCTTTTCCCGCGTTGTCCAGATGGGGCAGTTGCCGCATTACGCCGTTGCGTAATGACACCTTATGTACGCCTTTTCCCGCGTTGTCCAGATGGGGCAGTTTTCGCGACACGCCGTTGCCGTCGTCCTCGTCAGGGTATTTGTGCGGGCCTTTGCCGCTGCACCATCCGCTCCCTATCCATGCACCGATACCCCACACCCACCAGCCGGCAATGCGCGCGTCGTACCAGTCCGGATAGGTTTTCATGTTGGCCGTCAACTCGGCAAGTCCCTCATTGACCAGCCACAGATGGCGGGCGGTTAGATCAGCCTCGTTGACGGGCCAGTCGGCATGGTACGCCACAGCATCGGGGGCTATGGATACGGCGCGCCAGAAGTTCGCCAGATACATGTCTAGGTCGTTGACGGTCTCTGTTGTGCCAACATGCGTGTCCGGTCTGCCCAACAGCACGGCAAGGCTTCCGGCGAACGGTTCGACGTAGTTCGCTACATCGCCAAGCGCTCCCCACACCAACGGCGCTGCCCGCGACTTGCCGCCGAACCACGGGAACGGCGCTTTGAGTTTTTCGCTTGTGGCGGGCGTGGAAGCCCCGTCCTGCGCCCGATTGTCGGTCATGGCTAGATTATACCTTTTTCGCTACTTCGTGGCTTGTGGATGCCTCTACGTCGTTTGAGACGTAATTTGAGAGAACTCGGCGGGCGATGCGTTCTAGTCGCTGCGTGAGACGTTGGACAAACTGTTCCGCGCCGACCAGCAGCGCGATATCGGCGGCGGCGATTGCGGTGCGTTTGCGAAGCCAAGCCGTATCGCCGCCGTCTGCGGACAGCCAGGCAAGCGCGCCGCACTCGCGCAGCAGGGATTCGATGTCGTCTACTGGCGGCCAGCCGTAGCTGCGGGTGCGGAGCGCCGCCGCCACATCGTAGCCCACGGGTAAAGCGGACAGCAGCATCATAGCGCAATCGGTCAGTTCGTTTTCGATTTCGGCAAAGCGCGACCGATTGCGACTGTAGCGCGCCTGTTGTCTCAACTGGCAATCAATCGCCATCGCCGCGTGCTGGTAGGCCATAGCGAACGTGCGCGCCGATATGCCGGTGTCGTGTTCGACGAGCGAAACGGCGGCCAGCGTCAGGGCGGCGGATGCTTCGCCCGCTTCGGTTGCGGCAAACCGATAGCAATCGGCTGGTACGGGTGTGGGCCATACGCTTTCCAGTTGTTCACGATAGGATTGCAGGACGGCCAGCCCGTCCTCCATCACGTCAATTAGTTGCTCGTGGGTAATCATTGCATTATCCTTTGAATGTGCTTCCGGCGATTCGGATCGGAGCGTATGCGTCCATGACCTTTGTTGCCCCGATGGAGCGCCCATACCTACTTGGTTACCTTCGCGGATCGGCGTCGCTCCCGTCTCTCACTTGGACGCTGATCGCCGCTTCCCATCGTCATGATCCAACCGCCGTCACAGGGGGTTAATCGCACGTCCACGTCCAGGCGTTCGGCGATCCCCATGGCCGGCAGCGTTTCGTCCACGCGCATCAGCCGCCCGAAATAGGGCGCTAGTTCGTCCGGCACAGGCGGCGACAGCAGCGCCGTCAACTGTTCGGCCCGCCGACTTATCTCGTCGCGGTAAGCCGGACTGAGGCTGCCCGTTGCCCCGCCGACGCGCAAGCCGCCGTCCACGACAGACATCGTGATGCCGTGACGCAATAGGTTTGCGTAGAAAATGATAATTGGTTTATCGAGTTCAAGAGTCATGGCAATCCTCCATCGCAGCCTCTACATTGATTCATCATGTATGCCCCTCCCCATCGAACATGTAGGGTATGGCCCACACCCTACATGATTTCCACTCGAGTAAAACACCCGTCGCATGTAGGCTATGTAGGGTATGTAGGGTTTTCCTATTGTTTATATATTGATGAAAAAAATCTCTTATTTCCCGCGTGAATAGAATACAATAGAAAAACCCTACATACCCTACATAGCCTACATATTTCCTGCCTCTCACACGAGTACGATCTATGTAGGGTATGGGCCATACCCTACATAGATCACGCATTATCGAGCGCAATATCGAGTTGCATCCCCCGCGTGGTGCGCCGCGCGGTGACGCCGGTGCGCTTGATTTCCGTGCCAAAATTGGTACTGTTGAGAGCGCTGCGCCCGTTGGCCTCGCACCACGTTTTGTAATTGGCGTAGGCCGCGGACGATGCGGTTGGGTAGAGATTTTCGGGGGCCTTCGATGTGCATTCCGCCAGCCATTGTGCGATAGGGTTGGACTCGCGCCGATAATCGTTGGCGGCATTATCCGCTGCCGCGGCCGGTGAGAATGCGCCCTGTGCGCGCAGTCGGGACAATCCATCTAGCGCCCAATTGAGAATGCCAGGCAGTTCATCGCGCAGCTTGTCGAGCAGATGAATGTCTTTTTCGGCGTCGGAAAATGTGCGATTGAACGGAATCAGTTTCAGCCGCCGCCAGGTGGCGTTGGACGTATCGCGGATGACGGGTTTGTCATTCATGGCCCACCAGATTTTGGCGACCGGATCGAAGTTAAACGGGCTGCCATAGATGGGGCGTGTATTGATGCGTTCGCCGGACACGATACGGCGCAACAATTCCTCGGCCATGTGCCCGCCGCGCTTGCTCTCTGTGGAGAACACCAGGCGTTTGCCTGGCAGATCGGCTAGGTCATAATTGCCCGTTGCGCCGAGGGTTTGAAAATCCACGCTGCCGGCCATTCCGCCCAGCAGGTCGCGCAGGATTGTAATCGCAACGGTTTTGCCGTTGCCGCCCTCGCCTGCCAGCCAGACCATGACCTCGTGCCGCGTGTCGGTCGTCAGCGTGTAGCCGACCAGTTCCTGAAACAACCGAACCAAGTCATCATCCGGATCGGTCGTGCCCTCCAGTACCAACACCTCGCGTACGAAACTGCGGAACCGTGGGCAGATCGCCTGTGGGTCATAGGCATAGGGCAGGCAGTAGGTCATGGCGCGGGCGCGGTCATGCGGCGTCATTTCCAGCGTGTCCAGATCGAGCGTGCCGTTTTGTAGATTCAGCAGGTTTCCGGCGTCCAGGTCTGCGACGCGCGCGCTGCGGTTCGCCTGGGCCATGCCCTCTATCGAGGCGACGCGAGATCGGCTGCGTCTCGTGGCGGAGATGTGGGCAGTTGCTGCCGCGGCTGCCGCCTTGTCGTCGCCCGCCGCGCGTTTGCGGTCATGGGCCAGATCGTTCAGCGTCTGCATGAGCGTCTGGATTTCACTGTTGATTTCTTGGCTCTCGTCGCGCTGCCAGTGCGTGCCCGTCCATCGGCTCCAGGTGTCGTAGCCGTTGACAAACAGCCAGCCGTCACCGTACAGCGCCAGCCACACATCCAGGATGCCGCCGTCCTCGGTCTTGTAGACCAGTTTGGATAAATCCATTGCCTGAGCATCTATCGTCGCGGTCTGCGCCTGTGCGCCATTGCCGTTGGTGTACGCGGCATAGGTCGCGCGTGGCAGTTCCGGCACGCCGCGCGGCTTCTTCGCGCCCGCCTGCATACCGCTACGGATGGTGCGCTCTATCTCGCGTGCGTCCAGACCGATAGCCTGGCTGACGGCGGATAACTTGTCTGCTATCTCGTGCCCGTTCAGCGCGCCGCCCGCCGCCAGTTGCCCCAAGCTGAAAGCGCTTTTGTTAAGCTGCTCATTGCGCCCGCCCTGGGGCGCTCGCGCTAGTGCGTCAAGCTCTCGCTCTAGCGCTGCCTCCGCATAGCGGAAAGCGCGTTCGCTTGAAACGTCCGAGGTAGGCGGCGCTATTGACGCGGCGGGTGATTCCGGACGCTTGGTTAACAGCAACTCCAGCACATGGTCGGGCAACGGCTGCGGCGGGAATTCATTTGGACGCATATCAGTACGCCATTGATACCGCCCTGTGTGCCCGTCAGCCACGCCCTTCGCCGCGGCCTCATCGCCGCGATAGGTCACGACGCTAGGCGATAGTAGGACGTACCCATTGACGCGCACGTCAATACCGGCGGGCAATTGTCCCGCGCTGTTACTGAGCGCGACGCCATGAGGCAGCATGTACATGTAATGTGTGCCGCCCGTGGGGGTGTCCTGCGTGGATGTAGGATGGTTGGCCTCTAGGTCTGCGACAAAGGCGCGGCCTGCGTCGTCTAGGCGATGGGAGTCTACGTCCAGCACCATGTAGCCGGACGGCGCACACGCCATCGCTACGTTCGCGCTGGGCCATTTGCTCCACCATGCGTCTATCTGCGCGGCGTCCGCAGTCGCATCCTGATAACCATGCGCGGTCAGCGGCAGCTTGCCGTTAGGCGTGCAGGGAAATACGCGGAGATTGTAACCGGCATAGGCGCGTGCCGCACGCGCCATCCTCGAACCTGTAGACATTGTTTCTCTCCTGGCAGAAAAGCCGCGGGCTGACGTGCCGGTCAGCCCGCGGCGTAGCGGATGGCTAGAACGGGGTTTCTTCGGCCTCGTCAAAAGAGACGACGGGGGCAGCCTGCTTCGCAGGTTTGACGCCTGCTATCGCAATCCCCATCTGCGACTTGCCGTTGAATTGCACCGGCACGGCATAGAGCGCAATCTTGCGATTAACCCATGCGTCGGAGTCCGAACCAAAAAGCTCAACCGCCTTGCGAACGCGTGTTTTGTTGAGGGTCAATTTCCGGCTGGTCTCCAAAAACTCCAGCACCGGCACGGTGTCGCCGCTGGGGAACGTCGTTTCGTAGGCGGCTTTGATGGTCAATACCATCCGCTCCCCATCCTCCAGGTCCTCCCCTTTCAGGAAGGGGTTCTGTGTGTATTTTTCCGTGTTGATACTCATGTCAATCTCCTGTGTGGTTATGGCTTTGCGATGGCGTGCGCCGTTGCGAGCCGTTAGATTATATGTGTAGCGCCGTGGCGCTAATCACCTAGAGTAGCTCCGCTTGATGCGGCTGCGTCGCAAGCGGAACGCCGTCACGATTACGCGCCGCGTCGGGTCATAGACTACGGCGGTACGGGTTGATCTGTCTACATGGACGGTGTATCCGTTGATCTGTCTGTAGGACTTGCCCGCTAGGGCGGCGGCAATGTCGTCAAACGTAATGCCGCGCTCGCTCACGCGCCGCACGGCATGATTGGTCAGAATCATTTGCGCGCCTCCTCCATAGCAAGCGAGCGGATAGCCGCGGTGATGCGGCCTATCTCGGCGCGTGCGGCAAGGACGGCGGCAGCATCGCCGGCTAGCGACGCGTCCAGCCGCGCCCGCTTTGCGATCTCCAGTTGGTCATACAGGGAACGCATCGCATCACTCATTGTATCCCCCATCGTACCGTTCTCGATAGTGGCAGATACAGCGCGGGTTACTGCAAATGTGGAGCGTGTGCGGTACGCCCGCGTTCAGGCAGCACGGTTCCGCGCCTGGGCAGTTCTTGTGACACGTCCGGCTGTGCGGGATTCTGCGAGGATTGTTTCGTCCGACACGCGGGTCAGGCTTGCGTAGATAAAGCGGGCTATGCATTGCTCGCCTCCGTTTCGTTGTTCATATCCAGCCCTAGATGAGCGGCCAGACGCGTCACCATCTCTAGGGTTTCGTCGCGTACCGGCGTGGCGGTATCGCCCAGTAGACGGCTGGGCGCGACGCTCAGGCGATCCGCAATGCGGATTAGCAAGTCGAGCGACGGCAAGTTAGCACCTAACTCGACCTGGGAGATTGCGCCTTGCGTTACACCGGCGCGCGACGCTAGGTCGGCCTGCGTCATATTGACGGCGACGCGTGCATCTTTGATGCGCCGCCCTACTGCAATTGCGATTGGATTCACCATTGTCCTTCCCCTTTCGGTCATGGCTATTAATTATCCCTGGTCATATTGTAGCATACGTTCGTACGCATGTCAATACCCAGATTGAAAAAAATATTATTTTGGGTATTGACATGCGTAAAAACGTGTGCTACAATCGGTGCTAGGCGCAGGTAGCGCCGACTAGCGAAGGGGGATTTGAAATGACTAGCGCACAAAAGTCCGAGTGGGATTCTGGGTTTGAGGCGCGGCTTAGAGAATATCTTTATGGCCCGTCTCCGGACGTGGCGGTGGATGTGGACGCGCTCACCAGGTGGGAGCGCAAGGGATATGACGCCGCCTGCGAGGCGCAGGTGGAATGTGACGGGATATACAAGCAGTACAAACACGGGGGGTGGATGCGATGAAACGCATTATTGCGATAGGCCGCATTCTACGCGGCGGCAAGGTCGAGATGGTCACGGCGCGCGATGCCGAGACCGCGGCGATGGACGCTGACCTAGCGGAGCTAACGGCGTCGGGTTGGGAACCTATACCGTCCAGCCATGACTGGCTGGCGGAATGCGAAGACGAGCAGATTGGCGCGGAGATCGGGGGGCAGCCGTGGCTATGGTAGACGTGCCGCTAGAGGATGAAATGGACGCGGCGTTGCGCCGCGGTCGGGAAATTGTGGACGCTAACCAACGGCTGATTGATGATGACGAGGTGTCCCGTCCGCTCTACATGGTCACGCTCGTGGTCGTGTCCGGCCTGGCGTTTGTCGTCGGATTCGTGGCGGGAATCGTGGTGGCGTGGATAGGATAGGGGGAGGGGAGTGACGCAACATGGATGACATTGAACGGATCATCGGGCGCATGAATCGGGATAGCCTTGCGCTGGACGAGAACGAAACCACGTTCACGCAGACGGGCGACGACCGCGGCGTGTGGCATGTGTTTACGAACGATCTGGTTTGGATTCGCCGCCTGCACCAAAAAGGCGCGCGGCTGGTCCGAGCCGATGAGTGGGGCGTGGCATTTGACCTGGACGACAACCAGGTGCGCCTTTTCCAGCCGTTGACCGAGGAGCAGCGGCAGAAAATGGCAGAGACGGCGGCGCGAAACATGTCTACAGGCTCGGCCCGATAGGGGGCTTGACGCTCAAATTTCGTTCGAAACCGCAATGATGGTACTAGGAGACCTATCAGTGCAAATCAACGGCAAATCAGTGTGCAGGATAGGGGGGGCGCAATGCCAATGCGTTTAGAGTTGTACCCTCAGGAGTGGAACGAGATCGCACGCGCTGTCAAGAGCGCGTGCGACTGGCAATGTCAGGAGTGCGGTCTGCAATGTCGCAGACCAGGCGAGGCGTTCGACACGCATCGGCGCACATTGACCGTGGCGCATCTGTGCCCAGAGGATCACGCGCCCGATGCGCCGATCGTGTTTGTTGCGGCGCTGTGCGCCAGATGCCATTTGCAGGCTGACGCACAGCGCAAGGCGCAAGCGCGCTCTATCGTGGCGGCAATGAGGAGACAGGCAGAGCAAGCTAACAATGGCTAACAATATTGTTAGCCATTGTTAGCCATTGTTAGCCATTGTTAGCCATTGTTAGCCATCCCCGTTTTTTTCTTGTGGCGGGCGGCCTGGTTTGCGCGGGCGCATCCGGTCAATCTCGGACGCACTCCACAGCCACGTTTTGCCGACCTGCATCCCGATGCCGTATCGTGCATGGCGGTTGGCAGCCAAGGCGCGGATACGGCGCGGCGACAGGCTGAACTCGGCGGCCAGATCATCCACCGTCCGCAGGTTTGACAGTTCATAGTCGCGCGTAGCAGATGCGACGTGCTGTGCTAGGACGGTCAGCGCATGACGCAAACGGGCGGGGGAGGGCTGCCCCTCCCCGATGGTCTCGGTTGCCTCGGCAATTGCCGAGGCCACCATCTGTTCGTAGTCGCTGCGGTTCATCGCCCACCGCCTATCGCTCCCCATCCGCTCTCACGGGCGGCGGCGTCCTCGGAGTCGGCCACCATCTGGGCGGAGCGGGCCATACCACGGCGGACACGGCGGCACTCGGCCTCGTCGCTGCACGTCCAGACCACACGCTCCAGCAACACGCTGCCCTGGGCGTCCTCGTCCGGGTTGTCCCAATCGTAGTAGCGCTCAACCGAGCGCACTAGACCGGAGACGGGGACATCCTCTCCGCAACGACAACACTGTTCGACGCGTTCCGGCACTGTGCCGGTGAACGGTTCTACCTCGACCATCGGGCCAGGCTGAAATCCTAGCCCAGTGGCGACGTTGACGGACGGTCTGCCGCCAACGCCAACGGCACGATAGGTTTGTCCGCCATGGACGTAGGGCTGGTTGGCTCGTAGTTCGTGCGCGTACATGATTTTCTCCTGCCCGGACACGACGCCTCCGGGCGGGCGGTATTGGACGGTTAACCGTTGACGTAGGTTGCGTCAAACTGCTCGCGGGTGGCTGCGTCCCAGCCGCGGCGGTTGCTCTCGTATTCCGTATAACCTCGGTAGTAGCCGAGGTTATAGGTGGTTTCGCTGCGCTCCTCACTGTAGTCCAGGCCGTTGGCCCGGTCTACACGGCCTTGCCACAGGCCCCGCTGATACTCGGCGGTGCCCTTCATGTTCCCAATAATCCACGTTCGTTTTCCCCCCTCCCCCACCCTCGCGGGTGTGTGGGCGAGCGTGTGCAACACCCCATAGGGGTGTGTGCTGTACTGTGTGTACACACACAACACACACCCCTATTTCACATAACGTAGCTCACGGCTGGTGGGCGCAAG
>ERZ761597.102-NODE-102-length-19347-cov-17.224238_pt1 | contig 19347 bp, 35 predicted proteins | sample MGYA00433093_ERZ761597 | MGnify/ENA primary metagenome ERZ761597 (study PRJEB28899, sample SAMN03785557) | bioreactor sludge metagenome | biome: EBPR Sludge; feature: EBPR Bioreactor; material: 0.22µm filtered reactor supernatant | place: Saint Lucia: Queensland... | reverse complement strand
TTTCGATAGATTATATGAAGAGATTGAAAATGGGATGAATGGTAATAATCTAGGTCTATCTATGGGATATGACAGACTAAATAAGTATATTGGTATAAGAAAAAGAATTTATACTTTGGTATTTGGACCAACAGGTAGTGGTAAGACTGCTTATGTACATAATAGTTATATACTAAATCCGTATGAAGATTTTATATCTAAGGGTAAAGGTAAATTTAAAGTTATCCTTTTCTCTATGGAAAGGAGTAAAATATATACTATTGCCAAATGGTTAAGTAGGAAGATATTTATGTCTGAAGGAATACTTATACCTATTCCTAAGATGATGGGTTGGTGGAAAGATAAGTTAACAGAAGGAGAATTACTTCTTATAAAGAAATATAAATACTATATAGATGATCTATTAAAATATGTAGATATAATAGAAGGTGCTCAAAATCCTACGGGTATTTATAAATATCTTGAACAATATGCTGAAAATCCATTAAATGGTAAGAAAAATAGAGTAAGTGAATTTCACAGTATATACAATCCAGTAGATCCAACAGAAATAATTATACCAATAATTGACCACATTGGTCTTGTAAAACCAGAAAAAGGACAAAATAAAAAGGAAGCAATTGATAAGACTTCTGAATATATGCAAAAAGCAAGAGATTTTTGGGGTTATTCACCAGTAGTTGTGAGTCAGGTAAATAGAGATTTGAGTAATCCAATATACCAAAAAATGGGTTCTTTTGAGCCCACAATTGATAATGCTAAAGAGTCAGGTAGACCAAGTGAAGATAGTGATAATGTTGTAAGTATTTGGGATCCAAGGAGATATAATACAACAGATCCATCTTACGATATTGAAAAATTTGTAGACCAAACTACTGGAGCAAACTATTTTAGAAGTGTTAAAATACTAAAGAATTCTTATGGAGAAGATTCTATAAGAGTGGGAATGGGATTCCACGGTGCAACAGGTACATTTAAAGAACTACCTAAACCAGGTTTAATGGAAGGTTTTAATTATGAAAATTTATATGACGGAACTTTTTTCTATTAAAAAATTAATAGAATCTAGGAATTTTGACGATTTTTATTTGGGAGTTTATTTATATAAACAATCAGGTAAAACTTTTTATCAGTTTTTAGATTTTATAGTTCATACAAAACGTAATTTACTTGTTTGTCCATTAATAAAAAGCAATATATGGCCAGGATCGATGTATTCACTTGAAAATGAGTGGGGAATAGATAAAGACGATAATAAAAATTGGGGATTTACAGAAGATCATTTAATAATATGGGAAAATATTTGACCTATGGTAGATTATAGTAAATTAGTTAAAATACACGATGCTCCTCCTATAACAATTGATATATTATCAGGAGAAGCTATTGAACAAACTGTTGATACCCTTCTTAGTATAAAAAAGAGATTGGCAGAAGAGATTAAAAAATATCCTAAAAGTTATAAGACACCTATAGAACAATATCATCATATTGAAATAGATTCATATTCAGAAGATGATTATATAAACATCTATTTAAATTGCTATAGAGTTAAAACAAAAAAAGAAGTTGAGAAAGAAAAATTAGAAGAAAAAAGGTATAAATTACAAAGAAAGAAAGAAGAAAAAATAGAAAAAATAAAAAAAAAGAAAAAAGAATATCAAATATATTTAAAGATTAAAAAACGATTAGACAATGATAATAAAAAGTTCAAAGACGTTAAGAATTGCTAATATTGATGAGACAAGTTCAACTTTGAAACCAGGAGTTTATCTTCTTAAATTTGATGAGATGAGACATGAATATTATTTCCAACAGAAGGAAAATTTCAAACTTCCTAAGAAGATTTATGGTAATTATGATGTTGCTAACAGATGGCTAAAATCATACGAAAACAACAGTGAAAAAAATATGGGGATTATTCTCTCTGGTTTAAAGGGTACTGGTAAAACAATTGATGCTCAAAAGTTCTGTATTCTCTCTAAGAAACCAGTAATTCTTATAAATGAACCTTTCCATGGCTCTGATTTCATAGATTTCTTAACAAATCCAGAGGTATCAGAAAGTATTGTATTTATAGATGAATTTGAAAAAATCTATGAAACACAAGACAATGATAAAACTTCTGATATTTTATCATTATTTGATGGAAATTATGCTACAAAACTGATATTTTTACTTACTGTTAATGACATGTCAATTTCTGAATATTTAGTTAACCGTTTAGGTAGAATTAAATTCAGAAAACATTATACAGACCTGGATGTAAAAATTATTGATGAAGTTATTGAAGATTTATTAATAAATAAGAATCATAAAGAGAGTATTCACTTACTTTTTGAAAAGTTAGGTATGAGTACATTTGATATTCTAACAAATGTAATCAAAGAAATGAATCTCTTTGATGAAGATGCATTAGAGGTGGCGAAACATCTTAATTTAAAACCTCACGGTAGATCTTATAATGTTGACGAAATTATCAATGATATGGTATATGAATGCTATATGCAGCATAGTATTACACCTGACGAAAGAGAAATTATTATTGAAAGAAGAACAACAATTATTGGTGAAGAACATTTTCCATATCAAGAAGTTATATCAATGAATGATTCTAAGATTGAAAGAATTAACGGAATATCTAAATTTAGAATTAAAACTTCTACAGGAAAAGAATTTATATTTAGAGAAGTTAAAGAAAACTCATTAGTAATATGAAAGATATCTACAAAAACCTTGGTCAGAGAGCTTATTTTGAAGAAGCTAAAAAAAGAATGACTTCAAGAGAAGCTACTGACCAAGTTTTAAAAGAAACATTAAGTATAAAAGAAGCTGAATCTGAGATACTTATATGCGCTTGCAATTCATCAGAACATCAAATCATTATCCATAAAGATTCAGATGAGAATACTGTATATTGTCATATACATCTTGTAAAAAGGAGATTTTGGAAAAGGTTTATTTTGGGAATAAAATACATTTTTGGATATAAGTGTAAATTTGGACATTGGGATGAATTTATATTTAAACCCGAACATTCTCAGCAGATTCAGAATTTGCTGGAATATTTAAACAGGAAATTATGAAAGATGAATATATAATCATAAATAAGACAGCTATTCAAAAAAGAATAGAGGAGTTAGAAAAAGACTCAATACATGTAGAATGGCAACGTAATATAAAAACCCATAATGGCCATTCTCCACAACAAAGAAAAAGAAAGGAGATGGTTGATTTAGAATTGAATACATTAAAAGAAATTTTATCTGATTTAACTCCTTTAATTCCTGAGATTGAAAAGGCTTTTGATGCTGGGTTTCATAAAGGATATAATGTAGGGCAAGCTGATGCTCAAAGCCATCCATTATCATTAACTATTGCTAATCATATTCATAATGATAGACAAGACTACATCTCAAACTTAAAACTTGACATATGACAACACCGGTAAGTTTTGAATTAGCAAAGTTGCTAAAAGAAAAAGGGTTTGATAAAGAGTGTTGGAATTATTATACTTTAGCTTATGGTAAAAAACCATATATAACACAAGGTATAGAATATCAATCAGATGCTAAAATAAAATTTGATTGGAATTGTAATAATAAAGATTCTAAAAGAATACAAGCACCTTACCCTAATACTTATCACATAAGTCAATGTTCAGCACCAACCATTGCAGAAGTAGTAATGTGGTTGTATGAGAAGCATGGGATTTGGATTAGTGTAGTTCCTTATAATGATGAAGAACTATCACAAACTCTTTGGGAAAATAAAATAATTGATATAGCAGATGACTACAATGATTATTCTGATTATACATTTTATCATTCACCAACAGAAGCATATGAAGCTGTTATTCTGTACACTTTAAACAATTTGATATGAATAATATTCCTACACCAGAAGAATGGTTGAAAAACCATAAAGAACTATCTGAAAATGATGTTGCTTTATATGATGAAGACGGTTATGCAGGAGTTGATAATAAAGCTTTGTATACAATAATGGAAGAATATGGTAAGTTAATGGTAAAATTCCATGTAGAAGCAGCATTAAAAACTGCTGCTGTAAAAACTGCTGTTGAAAAAGCTGATTTTGATTATCATTTGATTTAAATAAAGAATCTATTCTTAATGCTTATCCAAAAGAGAATATAAAATGAAACATCTATTTGTACCATAAATTTGGTAAATTCAGAATTTTTCTATATATTTGTAGTATGAAAACTTATATTTATATATTACAAGACCCCCTAACTGAAGAAGTTAGATATGTAGGAAAATCTAATAATCCAAAAAGAAGGTATCAATCTCATTTATGGGATAAACCTAAAGTTAAATATTATAGTTATTATTGGATACAATCCTTATTAAAAAAAGGATTAAAACCTATATTAACTATAATAGACGAAACTGAAAATAATTGGCAGGAATTAGAACAATATTGGATTGAACAATTTATTTGTTGGGGTTTTCGTTTAACTAATATAACAAAAGGTGGTGAAGGTAGTTATGGTGCAGGAAAATGGAACAATAAGCAAATTTCTTCCTACGATGTAGAAGGTAATTTTATAAAAACATTTATATCTATAAAAGAAGCATCTATTTATTATTCTATCTCTCCAAAACAAATAAGAGATGTTTTAAAAAATAGAGGTAAAATTTGTCATAAATTACAGTTTAGATATGGTAATAGTAAATTTTCTATTGGAAGACCTGTTTTAAGAAAAATAAATCATAAAGGTATTTTAAGATTATCTTTAGAGAATGAAATAATAGATGAATTTTTATCAGCTAAAGATGCTGCTGAAAAATTAAATCTATATCATGCAAATATTTATCAATGTTTAAACAATAAAAGAAAAACAGCATATGGCTATAAATGGAAATATAAATAAACTTTTTGTCCCTTACGAGATAGCTTTAAAGCTAAAAGAGAAAGGATTTGATGAAGAGTGTTTTGGGAACTATGATTGTTGGTCTAAAAACGAATCAGCAAGACTCATGATTGGTGTTTATCCTTATTTTTTAGGGCAAGAATACGCTAAAAGATTTGATAAAACGTGCATATTAGCACCTCTTTATCAGCAAGTAATTGATTTTCTGGAAACCTGTGGAATTTATATCAGAACTTATCCTTCATTATTATCATATCCTATGTGGTGGGATTGGGAATTACAAATAAAATTACCATATAAGATAATATCATCAAAGGATGATGAACAATATAAAAACAAGTATGAAGCTTTAAATAAAGCTATTGAAGAAGCATTAAAACACATACCATGAAAAGTATAGTCAATTATAAATATGATAAGGAATTTGGTGGTTATCATATAACAGTTGATAATTATATCATACAAAACATTGTTCTAAATTGGCTACCATTAGGCAATGAGTTTACTATATCAGATATTCTTCAACAGTGGTATAAGCATTGGCATAAATCATTAGGAAAAGTAAAGCAATACTGGCCACCAAAAAGACAAACACTTTCAATACTTTCGGATTATGTGTAGTATCTTTGCAAAATGCGAGATATTAGACAAAAAGAAGCGGCAGAAAAGTGGTGTGCAAGTAACAGAAAATCAATACTTTATTGTTGTCCTAGGTTTGGAAAGATACGGACTAGTATATTAATATTTGAAAAGCTCAAGTATAAAAATATACTAGTTTGTTATCCAAATACCCCAATAAAGACTTCCTGGGAAGAAGATGTTATTTTATGGAAATATAAAGGAAATATTAAATATTCTACATTTTTGAGTCTTAAAAATGAAGATTTATCTAACTATGACCTAATAGTTTTAGATGAAATTCACTCTATGAGTGATGCTCAGATATCCCATTTAAAGAACAATTTTCCAAGTTGTGACATTTTAGGCCTTACTGGTACTTTAAGTGACTATACTGAAATAAATCTCAAAAATGAACTTGGTTTATCAGTATGTTTCAGATATCCTATTGAATTAGCCATACAGGAGAATGTGGTATCTGATTACAGAATTCAGGTGTTTCAAGTACCATTAGACAATTTAATACTAAATGATTATAGTACTAAAAAGCTAAAAATCCTATTAACAGAAAAGGAGAAATTTGATAAGCTAACAAAAACTATAGATTGGTTTGAATCAACAGGAAAAGATCCATTTCATCTACGTTTAGCTAGAATGAGGTTGATTCAAAAAAGTCATGCTAAAATTCAAAAAACTAAACAATTGCTATCCCAATGTGATAGATCTTTGGTTTTCTGCGGATTAACCGAAGTTGCTGACAGTCTTGGAATACCAGTATATCACAGTAAGCAAAAAGAAGAAAAAGAATTCTTGAAATTCTGTCAAGGTGAAGGTTCTCATATGGCAGTTATAAAGCTTGCACAAGCAGGAATAACTATAAAAAATTTAGATACTGTTATTTTTAATTATACTGATAGCAATGAGGAAAATTTTATCCAGAAATTGAATAGGGCAATGAATTATGAATACACTGGTAAAATTGCAGATATAAAAATAATAAGTACAAATGAACAAATTGAATTGAAATGGTTAAAAAAAGCACTACTTCCATTAGAGAAAGCAAAAGTAAAAGGTATAAATTAAAGAAGAAAATCTGTAAATTACTTGACTCTGATAGCAAGGAAGATTTTTTACTAGGTCTAGAATTATCTAGTAAATTATCGGAGATGCAATTCCGAAATATATTAAAATATTGTGAAAATATAGACAGTAATAATTTTAATACTGAAAAAAAGAATAGCGCAGTTTATTTTATAAAATCATTTGAAAATGAGATTTTTAAATCTACAGAAGGGTATTCTGAGTCTATTGCTGATCATTATATAGAATTTTGTGGAAATATTATATATATTGACACCAAAAGATATGTAAAAGAAAAAATAGAAAAAGATCAAGATAACAGAACTTACATTTTTGAAAATGAAGAAACACTTAAATATTTTTTAAAAACAAATCCCAAATATGAAAAGTATTTTAGAACAACAGGTGGAAATTCAAATTGAATTGGCTAACTTACAAAGCTCATTAGATTCTTATCTAGAAGCAATTCTTAGATCTGTAGATACAGCTTTAAGGAATTCAGGTGTTCCAGAAGAAAAAATATTTGAATATAAAATCATTATTGCAACAGCACTTACTAATTATGGCAATCATTGTATTAAAATGGGATCACTTGTAACAACTTATGAATATGAAACAGATAAAATTCTGAATTCCAACAAATTAACATTTTTTGAAAAGATCTTCTTCAGTATTAAAAATCTCTTCAAACGTGGAAAATCTAATAAAACTGATATGTAGCAGTGATCCAGATGATCAAAAGATTGCACTTACCATTATAAGCAATGACAAAAAACTTTTAACAAAGGAATTAGCTACATTAATTTATATCAATGTGAAATTCAACTTATTACAAGAATACCTTAATTTTGAACATGTTTCTTACATAATGTGTAGTGGAGATTCTTTTATAAATAGTATTCTCAACTCGACTATTAATTGGTAGAAAAGTACTATCTTTGCTAAAATTAAATATGATTATGCAAAGTGAGTATGGTAAAATTTTAGTATTGGGCCAAAGTGGTCAAGGTAAGACATTTTTAAGTAAAACTGCAAACAAAGAAACAACAGGTTTTATTAATGTAAGTAGAAAACCTCTAAGTTATAGAGGAAATTTTAAGTTTCACGGTAAGCCAAAAACATGGGCTTCATTTATGAAAAATTTTAGGGATTATGTAGAAAATCCAGATATTGAGAATATTATTATAGATGATGTTACAATGGCTTTTGACATGCTTTTACAGGAAGCACAAAAGAATTTCAAGGGGTATGACATTTATACCCATTTTAACAAAAATGTGCCTGATTTCCTAGACCTTATCAGGGATGCAAAGAAAAATGTTATTGTTACAGGACATGATGAAACTCTTCTGATTGAAGGATTTAAGCAAAAAAGAGCTAAAATCCATGGTAAACAGTTTGAAGGTTTAGTAGAAAGATATTTTACTATTGTATTATATACTGGTACAAAAGTTGTAAATAACAATCCTGTATATTTCTTAAAGACATTTGAAGTAGATACTTCTGCAAAAGCTCCACATGAGATGTTTAGTGAGATTGAGATTCCAAATGATGCACAGTTCATCTTTGATACAGTAAAAAGTTATTATGAAGATACCTCAAATTAAATCAACACCAGTAGTATTAAATAAAAATATTGGTGTAATTGTAAAAAATGCTAATTTTGTGAAGATTAGAGAATTTGACAGTTTATCTAAAGCCCAAAGGTGGCTATTTCTTCCAAATGGGTCTATATGGAAATATCTATTTGGAACATGTCCTAGAAACCAGAGATTTGGTATAAAATCTAAAAAATTAAATGAAAGATTTCATTTTGAACTAAAAAAATAAAACATGAGTGTGAAGAAAAGAACAGTGAAAAGTGTGAAGAAACAACAAGTGAAGGTGCGTTATGCTTTAGTAGATGCTAAAGCTTTTTTGAGCGACTCTAAAGAGTCGGAAAATAATGTTTATTTAGCAAGTGATGCCAAAAAAGATCCAAATCATACAATAAATAGTTACCTTCTTCATGATGGTAATGAAGAAGATTTGAAAGAATTGGCGATAGTCAAGCTTGAGTATGTAGGTAAGCCAGTAGTAAAAACAGTTAGGGATATTAAAATTGTATAATATATGATTACAGGAAATGTGAAAGAGAAAAGTGAGAAAGGTAGTTTCCAGAAAAAAGTAGGTTTTTTTGTAGGTAAAGTGATTTCAGTTAATCCAGACAATGAATGGCTGGAAAGTAAAGGTTATGAACTGAAGGAAGGTTCTAAAATGACTCAGTATTTGAATGAGAAAGAAGGAGTTACAACATTAAGATTGGATTTTTATCTCGAAGAAGAGAGTTCAAAACAATTGATGAAAGTTTCCTATTATTTAGAAGATAGGGATAAAATTAAGAAAGATGGAAGTAAACAACAGTATATCAATGAACAAGGTAACTCAACTTGGTCTGATACTGAAGAAAATCTTCCTTCTTGGTTTACTAAATCAGAATATAGAATAGCCAAAGTTGGAGAAGCAAATCTTTATGATTTTCTCAAAACTTGGTTAGATGACTTGAATTTTGCAGATCCAAATACAGTTTTACATTTAGATTGGAAAAAACTGATGAATGGTAATGTAAGAGAGATTTCAGAGCAAATTAATGGTGCTTATTCAAAACCTGTTGTATTAAATTCTGTTATTCAAACAAAAGAAACAGACGATGGGGTTGTAGAGTATCAAAAAGTTTATAATGGAGCGGTTACTCAGGAGTACAATATGAAGTATCTGAGAACTAAATCTTTTACAGAAGATTATATCGAAAAGATAAAATCTGCAAAGCCAAGAGATTTGAAATCTTTTGAGAAATTTATCAAAAATATTGTTGATGATCAATATGGCTGTAAAGACTTTTTTAGTTTAAAGCCGTTACATGATTATGATCCAAAAGAGAACATTGTAGGTAAAAGAGAAATTTCACCTGAAGATTCTGATTATTAATGGCTCGTTGCTTGCGTTTTTCATAATAAAAAGCCCCCAGTAGAAATACTGGGGGTTCTTTTTTAAATTTAAAAGTTATGGGATATTTATATTATTTTTTAATAGGTTTAACATATTATATGTTTAATATTGGTGTGAGAAAACTTCATACCAAAAATGAAGAAGGTGATGGTTGGTTTTTAGTACCTTTTTGGTTGTTTGGTTGGCCAATATGCTTTATTTTATTATTTGCTGGTTGGATAGAAGATAAGGTAACAAAAACTCATCATGAACATACAAAATATTAGCTATGATTCTACAAGGTTCAGAAAAAGTAAAAATTTATGATAAATTACATAAATTAGCAATGTCTAGTAACTTTGAAGACAAATTAATATTAGAAAGTTTATTTTTAAATTATTTAGATAAGCTTTCTAGAAAACAGGCTATGTTTATAGGGTTTTTTTTACCTTGGGCTACTAATGAAAGATTAAAAGTTATAGATTTAATTGAAGAAAATGATAACTGGAGAGAAGAAATTAAGCTATTTGCAAAAAATAAGGAATCTGATAAGTGATTATGACATTTATAAAATGTTTTATCCTTATAAATTTGTTGTAAATAAGAGATGTAGGTCTCCATTCAGAAAAGATGACAATCCCTCTTTTCTGATAGGTAATAAATATGGAGATTATTCACATATAGATTTTGGCGATGGTAAATATAGAGGTGGAGCTATTGATTTTATAATGCAGATAGAAAATGTAGATTTTTCTACAGCGTTACAAATAATTGATAAGAAATTTGGTCTTGGTATAAAAAGTGATCTAAAAGATTGGAAATCAGTAGTTTCTAGCTATGAACAGCCAAAAATAAAGGAAAATGAAAGAGAAGTAGATATTCAATGTACTACAAAAATTTTTACTGCTGACATGCATAAGTGGTGGAATAGTTATCATCTTTCTGAAGATTATTTAAAAAATAAAAATGTCTTTCAGGTAAAGAATCTATATATTTCAAGAAAGAAATTTCCATTAGATTCAAAGGAAATTGTAATAGCTTATCTGAATGAAGATGGGAAAATGAAAATATATAGGCCAACATGTCTAAGGAAAGTAAGCAAAGACGATCAATTTTATATATGGAGATTCAGATCAAATATACCATTTGACTATATGTTTGGTAAAGAAAATATAAAAAACTGTAAGAAATCTTTAATACTTAAAAGTAGAAAAGATGAATTAGTAAGCTCCCTAATTTTACCATGTGTAGCATCAGTACAAGCAGAAAACATAGCTTGTTTTAATCAAAAAAATGTTGAATTTCTTCAAAAGAATTCAGAAGAAATTTATATAGGTTTTGGTACAGATAATCAAGGTAAAGAACAAAGCAATCTTATTACTAAAACTTTTGGTTGGAAACATTATAATACTGAAGATAAATATTTACCATTAAATGATATAGCTGAAGTAGCTAAACAACATGGATTAGAAACTGTTGAAAAGCATATGAAAATAAAAGGTTTATTATGAAAATAGAAAAATTATTAAATTCTAAATCAAAAGAAGATATTCGTTTAGCTTTTCATTTTCTATCAGAAATGAAAAGTAAAGGTCTTATTGAATTTTTTAAACAATATGGTGAAGAAGCTGGAGACGAAAATAGTTATTTTATAAGATTACCAGAATTTAACAATTCTATTTGGGGATATGGTTTCTACATTAGAAAGGGATATAAATATTTAGGATTTTATGGTAATGCTTTTTATTTAGATTCAATAAATGAAAAAAACAAATCTCATGAAAACGATCTAATGCCATATATATTTAAAAAAGATGACCCAAGAATTAATGACTGGTTCCAATGAAAATAGAAATGTTAAAAAAATTATCCCTGTCTAAGGAGAGTTCTGATATTAAAATTCTTTTTGAAATCTTAAAATCATTAGATAATACAACTTTAATAGATGTGTTTAATCAAATTGGGAGGATAAGTAAAAAGCCAAGTTCGTTCTTTTTACCAGTACCAGATATTAAAAAACACATTTATGATGAGGAATTTTATATAAAAATTGGTGAGTTATATCTCGGTTATTTACATCATTGTATATGTTTACATCCAAAAGATGAAGTTTTAAAAATGTGTAAACTTTTCTATAAATTAAAAATATATGATAGAGAAGGTAATCAAATTGATAAGATCTTATGATAAAGGAGACATATTAATAGGTCTCAACTTAGTAAGAAGCATGGATCCAGAAACTCTCATTAAATTTATGAAGATGTATGGCGTTTCTTATATAAGAGGTTGCTATACGATTGATACTGATCTTCTTATGCAAAGAAGGGATACTATCCCTGATGAATTCAATAATGTATACTATAAAAGAGGTAACTATTATTTAGGGTTCCTGGTTGGTAATATTTATTTAGACAATGAACAAGAAAGACAAAGATCAATATCAGAACTCAATTTATCAAATGAAATCCTTGATTAAATTGATAAGAGGAACTCATGAGGATAGATTAATTGCAGCTACTTTGCTGTCAAATAATAGAGAATTATCATCAGAATTGGAAAGGATTTTTTGCATTTTAGCTTGTGATGAAGGTTCAATAAATATCACTGATTATGAACTTTATGATTTTTATTTTGAATTATATCTAGATGTTAAAGAATTTTTTGATGAATATGTTTATACAAAAAGTTCTAAAATTGAAATATTAAAAGAATGGATAAAAAAATTTTAAAATTATTAAGTTCTGGTAATAATGCTGATATTGAAATTGCTAAAATTCTAATGTCAAAAGCTTCAGAGGAAGATCAAGCCTTATATAAATATTTATATATGCTTATTATAAATACCAGTTCTGATTTTGATAGAAATTATTCAGAAATTTGTGGGTATAATATAACAAATATATATACAGCATTGGATGATATTTATAATGTTAAACATAAAGATATAGCTGAAGCTTCAGTTATTAACCTTTTTAAAAATGTTAAATAAAGAATTATTTAAAGAAAAATTAGATACATGGTATCCTATTATTGAACCGCTTTTTGATAATGGTACAATGGATCAAATTTATGAAAAACTCAAATTTGATGGCGAAAGGGGTAAGAAAATAGTACCAAAAAGTGACTTTACATATAGATGTTTTAAAGAAACACCTACTGATAAAGTAAAAGTGGTTTTATTAGGTATGTGTCCATACCATACAATAATAAAAGGTACATATGTTGCAGATGGGTTAGCACTAAGCTGTAGTAATCACAAGGATTATTTAGCACCAAGTCTAGAAAAATATTATGAAGCTTTAGCTATTGAATTTCCACAAGTAGATATTGAAAAAAGCGGAGATTTAAAATATCTTGCAGATCAAGGTGTTTTATTGTTAAATTCTGCTCTTACTACTGAGAGAGATAAAGCTGGAGCTCACCAAGAATTATGGTTTCCATTTACAAAGTTCTTGTTTGAAGAATATTTAGGAAGATGGGATATTCCAGTAATACTTCTTGGCCAAGAAGCTCAGAAATTTTCAAAATTCCTATCTCCAATGCAGTGGAATTTTAGTTTAGAACATCCATCCTTTGCTGCTAGAAATAAAGTAGTATGGACAACAAATGGGACATTTAAAAAAGTAAATAAAATATTAAAAGATCTCGGAAAGGGGGAGATTAATTGGGTTTTGGAAGAAGCCCCATTTTAATTATGGAAACAGAAAAGTTTAGGAAAGCAATGAAGCTCTTGTTTGGTACAGAAGCGGATAGAGAACTTTTTAAATCTTTAGTTGTTGGAAAAATGAATAATGAAAATAGATCAGATTTATTTTTCTTTGAAAATGCCTGTAGAATTTTAGTACATAAAGCTGATAAAGCTGACCATTATAGAATAGAAAACGAATGGTTTGATGAAGTACCTAATTTTATATCTATGTTTACATGGCAATCAAATTCTAGAAAAGATTGGGCTGATAAATTTCTAAAAGAAATAAAAAATGGTAAAGAGAGTGAAAGAAAAGTTAAAACTTCTAGAATCAGAAGAAGTTCCAAGTAAACAGCTTATCTTAGATGCTGTAGAGTTAGCAAGAAATACTGAACACTCTGCTGAAAAGATATTAGAAGTATTAAAAATAACATATATACAATATTTAGAAAGGAATATTCCTAAAGAGTTAAAACAAGGTAAGTTACTATGAAGCAAATGACGCTTGTGAATGATTTGAACAAAATACAAAAATTGTTCAGTGGAAGGTTATACCAGGATAAATATACATTTATTCAGGAAATTGTGAGTAATGCAAAAGACAGTCATACAAGGGCTAATCAAACAAAACCAGTAGAAGTTAAGTTATATTATAAAGAATTTGATCCTACAAATAGTACATTTCCAATATATTCAAGTCTTACTTTTGAAGTAAGAGACTATGGTACAGGTTTAGATAAGGATGAATTTGATTTAAAAATCGGTCAGCTTGCATATTCAGATAAAGAAGATAATCTTCAAGAGATTGGTAGAATGGGTATTGGAAGTATAAGTTGGGCTGCTTATAACAATGAGTGTACATTTACATGTATTAAAGATGGAAAGAAGTTTGTTGCAAATATGAAGGAAGATGATAATGATGGGATTTCCTATGATCTTTCCGAATATGAGGATACTTCTGAGCCAAATGGTGTACTTTTTAGTATTAATGTTGGTTGTAAAGAAGGTGTCAGCGCATTTACTGGTAAAATCAGACAGAAACTAGCATATTTCTCAAATGTATGGTTTGAAATATGTAATGATGTTAGAATAAATAGTGAAATGGAAATCATTAGAACTGATCATTTCCAAATAAGCACTTTACATAAAGATGATGAAATGCATTTAACTTTAGATGATGTGGTTTATCCTATAAATTGGTCAAAGCTTGGAATTCCACCAATATATGAAAAATTAGCACTTAGATTTGCGGCAAAAGAAGGATTAGAACCCACAATTACAAGAGAATCAATAAGATATACAGATCATGTAGTAGAATTGATTATGAACAAGTTGAAAGCATCAATTGAATGGCTTGTTAATAGATGGAATGAGACTTGTGCAGATGCTGATATGCTAACTTGCATCAAAAATTATAATATGGCGAAGCTTGTGAGATTAGCTAACCATAATATAAAAATTGATTATCTAGCCAATTTATTTGATGGATATGAAGTTAAAGAGCCTGGAATAAAAGGAATAAATTCATCACTTTTAAAGAAGTTTTTTAAAAATTTTGATTATTGGTCTAAAACTAATTTAAATATTATAGGTTATACAGATACATATAGAATGTCAAAAACTGTTTATGGAAATATTTCTTTAAACATGCCAGTAAATTCTTCTTATTATCTAGTTAAGGATAAAGTAGATAGAAAAAGATTAAGTGCTTTAAAGAAATCTCTTTCCGGAATTTATAATACTGCATACTTAGTAAAATTAAAATCACGGAGTTTAAAGAGGTATATAGCTAATTTAAATCTTAAATCAACTGAAAAGAACCTATGGAGATCTAAAATAAAAGATTTTCAAGAAATTGAGGATTTGTATATAAAAGAAATGTTTAAACCATTTGAAGATATTGAAATCCCTGAAGTTGAAAAGATTAAAACTAAAACAACTTCAGTACGAAGAACTAGAACTTCTGAAGAGATTACCGTATATGAGATTAGACATTCATCTGTTAGAAATAAAACTGCTACAAACTTAAAAACAGTAAATCTTGGAAATCTCTATAAAGAACCATATTTCCATATATTTCATACAGAAAGATCTACATTAGATAAAATATTTAGACTACAAAAATCTAATTTTAAACAATGGTTAGTATCAGAAAGAAATTATGCAAAAATTAAAAAACTAAATTTACACAATTTTATGACAGCTGATGATTTCTTAAAGGGTGAAAGTAATATCTTATCTAAATGTGTTACTGGATATCTTATTAATAATTATATTAGTAAAAATCCAAAGTTATTTTCAAATGTAGATGTTTTAGAAACATATGTAGATGAAGAGATAATAGCTAAAATAAAAGAACTTATACAATATGGAAAGAAATATTCAATTGGTTATATTTGGGATGATAGTTTTAGAAATAGTATTGTAGAATTAATAGAAAAAACAAACACTTATGATTTTTCTATTTGGCATACATTTAAAGCAGTAGAATCAGAACTTGATAAATATAGTTTTGTACAATTTTTAAGTCACCCCCTAAGAAACACTATATTAGCAAGACAACAAGAAAAAGAAGAAGCAAAAGCAGCATTTATAGATATTTGTAAATACAGAAGAATTAAAACTAAAAAAGTATGAATATTGAAAAAAACATTCCAATTACAAGAAAATCAGTAGGAAGAAAGAGGATTTATAATTTTGAATCTATGGAAGTTGGTGATAGCTTTAAAGTACCAGCATCCAAGAGAAATAATATACTGTCTTGTATTCGAAACTTTAATTATGTAAAAGGTTACAAATGGGAGTTTTCAACAAGAAAAATAGAAGGTGAGGATAATATAAGGGTATGGAGAGTTAAATAAATAAAATGAGTGTAAGTGAAAAAATAAAGAAGTTGATGCAGAGTGAAAATGTGGAAGACAAGGAGCTTGCTATTTTTTTACTTGAGAGTGATAAAATTTCTTTTGAAGAGAAAAAAGAATTTATTGAACATTTTCTTAAAAAATCACCAGAATCTTTCTCTAAAGAAGAGATTAAATTACTTAGAGCTTGGTTAGATCTAAGTAGAAAAAATGCAGAAAACTTAATTAAAAATCGTATACAAAAATTCTAATTATGGATTATGAAAAAAGTCTCACCGAGCTTGCTTGGGAATTAGTTATTGACGAACCGTTTTATGGTTTATTCTTAACAGAATTAAATAAAAGGTTTGTAGATGATAGCTCCGGAATCCCAACAGCTTGTGTTGCAACAGCTCCTGACAGCATCAACGTAAGTCTCTTGATAAACAAGGGGTTTTGGAAAGATTATCTGAAAAACGATAGTCAAAGAAAGTATGTTTTAATGCATGAACTTTTACATGTAATTTATGAGCATTTCCTATTTAGGGATATCAGAACTGACCATTTAATAGATAATATCGCATGTGATATTACCATTAACCAGTTCTGTGACCAGAAATATGAAAGACCTGCTGATGGTCAATTTCTTGAAAATTTTAGCGAATTAAAGCTAAAACCTATGGAAAGTACTCAGTATTACTATGATGAGTTAAAAAAAGCTCAACAGAAGAAAGAAAATTCTGCTGGTAAAACTGATAGTTTGGCAGGACCAAAAGGTAATAAAAAAGGAAGTTCTGGTTGTAAATCCCTTGACCAGATGTTGGATAACCAACCTGGAAACTGGCATAAGTCATGGGATGAAATGACACAGAATATGTCAGAATTGGAGAAAAAACTTTTAGAGAAGCAAATCACTTCTGCATTAAAAGAAGCAGCTGAAGCTGTAGAAAAACAGCGGGGTGATATTCCAGCTTTTCTCAAAGAACTTCTGAGTAAAAGATTGGAAGTTAACGAACCAACAGTTCAATGGAAACAGCTTTTCAGACAATTCGTAGGTTCAGCAATGGTATACGATCCATATAGAACCAGAAAGCGTCCAAATTTGAGATTTGAAGATGCTCCAGTAGTAAAAAATAAACCCAAGGTTAGAGGAATTTTTGCTATTGACCAGAGTGGTTTATAAATTGAGCCACCTTACGTAGTAATACGTATGTAAAATGCTGTAAATTGCGGGAAAGCCGTTAGAGTTTAGAAGTACTAACCTACTATAGAAATATAATAGGGGCTGATCTAATCAATCAGATATAGTAAAAAGCTTCTAAAATTTGGTAATCCGCAGCCAAGTTTCTGAAATAAATTTTCAAAATGTCTTGGAATTATGAGAAAGTTTTCTTAATTTTGACATCAAATCGTCAATATGAGAAAATTTAATCATGAAGAAATTACTAAAGACTTTAAATCAGGCCTTTCTACTAAGGAAATAATCAAAAAAAGAAAATGTTCTTTGCAAACTGTACATAACATTCTTAACAAACAAGGAATTACAGTAGATAGAAAAGATGTTAGAAGAAAACATTTTTTTAAAGATAATATTTTTGAAAAAATAGACACTCAAGAAAAAGCTTATTGGTTGGGATTTATTGCTGCAGATGGCTGTATTCCAGAAATGGCTACTGGAAGAAAATATTTTTCGATAGGAGTAGCCAAGAAAGATATATGTCATTTAGAAAAGTTTAGAGAATTTTTGGGGTATCCAGATTCTCTTAAACTAAAGAAAAATGGATGTTATTATTTAATAATTAATAACATGAAATTTGTTAATGATTTAATAAATCTAGGAATACATCCTAGAAAATCATTAATTCTTACTTTTCCTACTCAAAAAGAAGTTCCATCAGAATTACTATCTCATTTTATCCGAGGTTATTTTGATGGAGATGGTAGTGTTTATGAAAGAAAAAATTATCTTAGAATTAGTATATGTAGCGCAAAAACATTTTCGGACAAATTTTGTTGTAATTTTGATTATTTTAAAAAACAAACTGCTGGAAAAATAGATAGATTATGTATAAATAAAGCAAAAAATATAGAAAAATTTTATAAATATTTATATAATAATTCTACAATTTGGCTAGAAAGAAAGAGAAATATATTTGAAAATTTTTATTTAGAAAAAGGTTCAGAGATCATAATCAGCTAACCTAAAAAAGGTTAAAGGGATGATCCGGCTTATATAGAAATATATAAGATTAAACGTCAATGAGTCAAAATGATATTGATGAAGGTAATAATGAGCTTTACCATATATGGAAAGCTGGTGTTAAATTAGATTTAGCAGAATGGGATTAACATTCTAAGTCCCCCTATCTAGAAATAGATAGTGAAAAAACGCTTTAAATTGACGGGAAACTCCTAAAGTCTTGAATACCAAGTAGTTATAGTAATATAAACTATGGCCAGAATAATTACCTGGGTATGGTAAAAAATTTAAGAATTGGACAATCCGCAGCGAAATTTGTAAAAAAAGAAGAAATTTGAAAAATTTTTACAAAGACGTTCAACGACTATAATAGGCGAATCCTAAATTTTAGGATTATGGTATAGTCTGATCTCATATGAAAATATGAGTTAACACTAATGGCAGAGTGTAATCCAGCAAGAGAGTATAAAGGTAAACTTGATTTTGAAAGGGTAAAAGGTGGTGGAACCAGGTTATCTTGTGCTATTGAATATGTAAATGAAAATAAAAGGAAGTATGATTTTGCTGTATTCTGTACAGATGGTTATGTTGAATCGGATATAGTAAAATGTCAGATTCCTTGCATTATTCTTATCACAAGTAATGGTAACACAGAACTCAATACTGTTCACAAAATAATAAGAATGAATTGAAAGATGTAATAATCAAATTATTATCGTCCGATAATCAAAGTGATATATTTTTGGGGTGGGAGCTTTTAGTCTCACCCCAAAATTTACCACAGAAAGATGAGGACTGGCTTCCATATCTAGATTGTTTTTTTGGTAGAAAATCACATGAATTTCAAGAAACCTTTATTAAGTATGTTGGGGGTATGGATGCTCTATGGAAAAATAAAATTTATATTAAATGGAGAAGGACTTGGGACAAGTACGGAAATTATTAACATCACCAAACTCTGAAGATGTAAAACTGGGGCTTGAAATTTGTAAAAAAGCTTACCCATTTGTATATGCAGCTCTTATTGATATTAAAATTCCAACTACTGGAATAGATA
>ERZ761597.101-NODE-101-length-19581-cov-4.270614_pt1 | contig 19581 bp, 21 predicted proteins | sample MGYA00433093_ERZ761597 | MGnify/ENA primary metagenome ERZ761597 (study PRJEB28899, sample SAMN03785557) | bioreactor sludge metagenome | biome: EBPR Sludge; feature: EBPR Bioreactor; material: 0.22µm filtered reactor supernatant | place: Saint Lucia: Queensland... | reverse complement strand
GCGAGGAAGCCTACGCGTTGATCGACCAGCTGGTCGAGTTCGTCAGCTACCATGCCATCGACGAATCGGCTGACATGTCGGTCGAGCGCGGCAGCTACGAGACCTTCAAGGGTAGCGGCTGGAGCAAGGGAATCCTGCCGATCGACACCCTGGACGAGCTGGCTACCGACCGCAAGGTGAAGGTGAACGTCAACCGTAAGGCCAAGCTCGACTGGGACGGCCTGCGAAAGAAGGTCAAGAAGGGTATGCGAAACGCCACCCTGATGGCCATCGCCCCGACCGCCAACATCGCCCACATCGCTGGCACTACCCCGGGCCTCGACCCGCAGTTCGCCCAGATCTTCAGCCGGAGCACGTTGAACGGTAAGTTCCTGGAAGTGAACACCAACCTTGTTCGCGACCTGAAGGCTCTCGACCTGTGGGACGACGTCAAGGACGAGCTGCTTGCCAAGCAGGGTGACATCCAGACCATCGAAGCCATCCCGCAGCACATCAAGGACGTCTACAAGACCAGCTTCCAGCTCAGCCCGTACGCCTTCATCGAAGTCGCCGCCCGGGCCCAGAAGTGGGTCGACCAGGCTATCAGCCGCAACATGTACCTCGAGACGCGCAACATCGATGATTACGTCGATATCTACACCGAATGCTGGAAGCGCGGCCTCAAGACCACTTATTACCTGCACGTCAAACCCCGCCACCAGGCCGAACAGTCGACCACCAAGGTCAACAAGTCGGAAGAACTGGCTAAGACCAGCGGCGGTCCCCGAAAGAGCGGCTTCGGCTTCGCGAAGAAACAAACAGTGGAGGTAGGCTCATGAACTGCACATGCGCATGCAACTGCTGCTGAACAAACATCACGCGAGTACACAAACTAAATAGGGTAAAGGGAATCAATCAAATGAACGCAACTCAGATCATCAACGACGAAATGACTTTGGAAGAAAAACTGGCAGCCATCGACCAGGCCATGGCTAACGCCCAGGCGCAGGCCAACGAGGAAGCCGCTTCCAAGGGGCAGACGGCCGCACCGCTCGATCCGGCACTGCTGACCATCTGCGACGGATGCGAGTAGGCAACGAGACCCCGCGCATCAGCGGCGACCGGAAAGAGGCGCTGCTGGGCGAGATAGAAGAGCACCACGACATCCTCGGCACCGAGCCGGATGAATTCTACGACGAAGTCAGCCGGCTGATGGTCGACCTGGGACCGCCGGTCTATGTCTTCCAAGGCGAGGCCGTCCGGCCCCGGACCGAGACCGAACTGGCCGCCGTCGGCCAAGGCGTGCTCCACCTGACGGACGTATAATAGTAAGAGAGACGAAGGAGGTAAACTATGGCAGGAATATTAGGTACCGGCATCCAGGACGGTTTGCTCCTGAAGCCCGTGCATTACCAATGGGCGATGGACCTGTACGATCAGGCCGTCGCGAACACCTGGTTCCCGAACGAGATCCAGCTAGGACAGGACCTGTCCGACTGGAAGAAGATGACCGATGAGGAGAAGCACGCGCTGACCTACCTCATGAGTTACTTCAATCCGAATGAGTTGCTGGTGAACAAGGCGCTGGCGTTCGGTGTCTACCCCTACGTGAACGCCGCCGAGTGCCACCTGTATCTCGCCAAGCAGATGTGGGAAGAAGCCAACCACTGTATGAGCTTCGAGTACGTGCTCGAAACCTTCCCGATCGACCGCGACCAGGCATACGAGAACCACGTCGAAGTGGAAAGCATGAAGGCCAAGGAAGAGTTCGAGACCAAGTACATCAAGCGCATGACCGAAGACACCCTCGACATCACGACCACCGAGGGCAAGAAGGACTTCGTCAAGAACCTCATCGCCTACAACATCATCCTGGAAGGTATCTGGTTCTACAGCGGCTTCATGGTCGCTCTCAGTTTCCGCCAGCGCAACCTGATGCGTAACTTCGGCAGCCTGATGGACTGGATCATCCGCGATGAAAGCCTGCACCTCAAGTTCGGCATCAATCTCATCCTGACGGTCCTGGAAGAGAACGAGGACCTACAGACCGAAGAGTTCGCCGATGAGATCAAGCAGATGATCCTGGATGCCGTCGAGATGGAAGAGAAGTACAACAACGACCTTCTGCCGAAGGGAATCCTGGGCCTGAACGCCGATTACGTCAACCAGTACGTCAAGTACCTGACCGACCGTCGGCTGGAGGAACTGGGCTTCGAACCGCACTACAAGGTAAGTAACCCTGCCAAATGGATGGCGGCCGCCAACGACACGCTGGAACTGGTGAACTTCTTCGAAAGCACCAACACCAGCTACGAGGTCAACGCCGGAGGCAGCATGGGTCAAAGCCCGGCGGCCGACCGCGGCGAAGCTGATCCAGGCAATAAAATCGACAGGGGCAACGAAGGCTAGGTGAGGCCGCGAAGAAATCGGGTGCGGGTGTAAACCGCACCTTTTTTCGCCCCAAATCCAAGAGGGAACCATGAACATAAGAACGACCATCCGGACATCATCGCTCATCATCGCGCTTTCCGTGGTGTATGCCATCATCTTCTCCATCGAGGCGGGACGCTAAGCCATGAAGGTCTTCATGAGCACCGGCAGCCAGCTGAAACACGAGGTCGTCAGACAGACCTTCGCGGCGGCCGGGTTCGACGTCGAGACGGTGCCAGTCATCGTCAGTTCCGGCGTCAACGAACAACCGATGTCGATCGAAGAGACGTATCAGGGTGCCGAGAACCGCCATGCGGCCATGAAAGGACAGCTGGGTGCGGTCGCCGCGGGCGACTGCTTGGTAACCATCGAAAGTGGTATCTATATCCCAATTGCCAAACGCGGTACCTATTACGGGACGACGGCGGTTATCGTAGAACACGGCGGTGTCATGCATGTCGGCATCGATTCCGACGTCGAGTTCCCGACGGAAATGACAGACAAGATCCCTAGTGAGTACAAGGATCTCGGCGCACTGGCCCAAGCCGAATACGGCGCCACCGATAATGACCCGTATCCGTACGTCACGAACGGGCAACGCAGTCGGCGCGACTTCATGGGGGATGCGCTGGCCAACGTGCTGGTGCAATTCAACAATTTGCTGCCCGGAGAAACCGTATGAAGACCGAGATCGAGGTCAAGTTCCTGAACGTCGATATCGACGATGTGCGGGGCCGTTTAGAAGCGGCCGGCGCACACCTGGAGCAACCGATGCGCCTCATGAAGCGGGCACTGATTGAAGAGTCCGAACACCGCGCGGAGCATGCGTTCATCCGAGTGCGTGATGAGGGAGACAAGGTCACGCTGACGTTCAAGCGCCGGGTAGACCGGGAAGCGTCGCGTATCGACAGCGTCCAGGAAATCGAGGTAAGGGTAAGTGACTTCGACGACACCGTCGAGCTGCTCAAGCAGGCAGGTTGGGAGTATAAGACCTTCCAGGAGAGTAAACGCGAGACATGGGTGCTAGACGGTTGTGAGGTGGTCATCGATGAATGGCCGTGGATCGCACCGTACATCGAAATCGAGGGTGAGTCGGAAACCGCCGTGCAGGCCGCAGCCCAAAAGCTCGGATTCGACTGGGCTACTGTCGTCATCGGTCATATCGATGCCGTGTACGAGCTGGAATATGAGTTCGCTCCGAACTTCAGGGGTGTCATTGATGTAAAAGAAGTCAGGTTCGGCAATCCGCGGCCTGAACAGTTCAGGAGCAGGACATGAAGACGCAGAAGACCCGCCGTGTCATGACGCTGCTCGGCCCGGCCTTCGTGGCGGCCGTGGCATATGTCGACCCAGGTAATTTCGCGGCCAACTTCTCGGCCGGCGCGCAGTATGGCTACCTGCTGCTGTGGGTGCTCATCGTCGCCAATCTCATGGCCGTGCTGGTACAATACCTATCCGCCAAGGTAGGGCTGGTGACCGGGCAGTCGCTGCCGGAAGTCATCGCCACCAAACTGGGGCGCAATAACCGCATCGCCTACTGGTTGCAGGCCGAGGCCGTGGCCATCGCCTGCGACATCGCCGAGGTCGTCGGTGGGGCATTGGCACTGAATATATTGTTCAACGTGCCATTGGTGCTGGGCGGCATCATCGTGGCTATCGTGTCCATGCTGCTGCTAGTGGTGTACGAGCAGCCCGAAAAGAAATACTTCGAACGCATGGTCATGCTGCTGCTCATCATCATTCCGCTGGGCTTCATCGTCGGCCTCATCAACTACCCGCCGGATATCCGCGAGATGCTGGGCGGGGTAGTGCCGCGCTTCCAGGGTACCGAAACGGTGCTGTTGGCCGCCGCCATGCTGGGCGCGACCATCATGCCGCACGTGGTCTATCTGCATTCGGCCTTGGCGCGTGATCGCCACGGCAAGGTGAACAAGCCCGAACTGAAGCGCTACCTTCGCGCTACCAAGTTCGATGTCGGTATCGCCATGGTGGTGGCCGGCAGCGTGAACATATCAATGTTGCTGCTCGCCGCAAGCGCGCTGCGCGGTAACGAAGCCGTCGAATCGTTCCAAGGCATCTTCGGCGCGCTTTCCACGGACACCAGCCAGTTGGTCGCGCTGCTATTTGCTATCGGGCTGTTAGTATCCGGCCTCACGTCCACATCCGTCGCCAGCCAGGCCGGTTCGGTCATCATGCACGGCCTGCTGAAGAAGAAGGTGAACGTCTACTTACGCCGGCTCGTCACCATCATTCCGGCGTTCATTATCATCATCGTCGGGTTCGACCCGTCGACGGCGCTCATCATATCGCAGGTAGTGCTAAGCTTCGGTGTACCATTCGCGCTTGTTCCACTAGCCATGGTTACATCCAGCCGCCGGATTATGGGCGACCAGACGAATCCCAAGCTTGTCACCTATCTTGTGTGGGGAATAGCCGGGGTCGTATCCGTTCTTAACATCGCGTTAATCGTCCTAACATTCACCGGCTAAACTGTTGTAAATTTACCTTGATTGTCTAATCGACAACTGCTAGTATTTAAGCAAATGCAGATCAGAACGAGGGGGCGGGCAAGTTTAGTAAGTGAGATGACTCGGTGTTTTTACAAGTTAAACATGTTTGTGATCTTTGCCTTACTGACGAGCTGTTTATTAACAACTGGTCTTGCTTCGGCTAAGAATGCTGATTGGACATCGGATGAAATAACCGTTGAAAGGCATCCTGAGTATAGTAGCAATCCGTCCGATTATGGAACTAGAGGTGCATGCACGAATCAAGAAGTTGCCCTACCGAACGCATGGGGATACTACCAGCCGACTGTAAACTGCGTATATCAGGCGCGCACGTTCACATATACGTTTTATGACGGTAGGCTATTCTTGAATTTAAGCGGTAGCGGCGTGATGTATCCGCTAGCAAACTATGGCTTTGCTTCGTCGAATTATGTTGCTGCTACGCCATACACAGATGATATTTTATTCGGCTCTGCGTATATGAAAGACGTTCCAAGCCACATCGAATCAAATAATGACCCATACCACCCCGCGTACATTGACCTGTCAGGATTCATGCTTCATATTTCTCGGGATGATTTGGGTAATTTCCATGATGTTACGTACCAAGCTGTGTCAAATAACGGCGAGTGGCTAGTGTATAAATTTAGAGAAATCGGAATCATCCGAATCCATACCACCGACATGTCCGTAACCTGGATCGCGCCCAGCGAACAAGAGAGTATATTCCTCGCTATTAGTAACGACGGAAAAAATATTGCTAGTGCGGGTTTTCGAGATAACCTCCTACGGATTTACCTTGTTAATAATTGTGGTTTGACGAATGATGTTTTACCTAATGAGTGGTTTCACGCCTCAAACACAACAGCCTGTTCCTACAAGAACTTGAGCTCTGAAATTAACCAAGCGTTCCAACGCACAGTTCATGCTGTACGATCACAACCAGGCTTCAATGACGATGTGACCGAGCTAACACTCGATGTTCAGGTGGATGAATTAGATGAGGAAAGAGTAATTATAAAGCCATTCAGCCACGAATCCTCAGAAAGCTCTCTTGATTACCTAGCCCTCGGAGACTCCTATACAAGCGGGGAGGGAGATACGGAGAAGAACACAAGCGGTAGCTCATATTACACGCAGGTGACAGGCGCGAAAGGAGGGTGTCACATTAGCACCCGTTCCTACCCCTTCTTACTGGCGCAGTTCAACAACATGCCGGCCGATCGTTTCCAATCCGTAGCCTGTTCAGGAGCAAGGATTGCAAAGGATTACTATGGAGATTCGTCAAACTACTCGGGTCAAGCTAATCGTATGAAAGCTAAAACCGATCTTGAACAACAAGCTGCGAAAGAGGATGCGGCTAGCAACTTCACCCCTGGAATAATCAAGCAAATCGAATTCGTGAAGAAGACCAAGCCAAAAACCGTGACGCTGACAGGCGGCGGCAATGACGTCGGCTTCGCGAGTCTGCTGGCGTACTGTGCGATGCCAGCCATCGGCGGAGCTTACTCGAATACCTGCGAGCTTGCGATTAGCGGGACCAAGCAACGGAGCGTCCTAGGTGATGCTATCCGTACCCAGTATGACCTGATGGTGAAATTGATCACAGCGATTAAAGAAGCTTCGAGTGAAACGACCATTTACGTTATCGGCTACCCAAGCTTCATCGCCGAGGATAACGCTACATGTATAAATGCGCTGACGCTCAACATGGCAGAAAGGAAGACAATAAACCAGAGCGTGACATACCTGAACCAGGTGCTGCAACACGCCGCACAGGTCAGCGGAGCGTTCTATGTTGACATAACAGACAGCCTGGCCGGCGGACGGATATGCGAGGGATCAAGCCTCATGACGGGGCCGTTAGCCGTTATTGGGTTCGATGTTTTGGAGCATAAATCGGAGATGTTTCACCCGAATCGGCTCGGACATGAGAAGATCGCTCGATCGATCCAAGCGTTTGGGTTCGAGATAGGCGCTGTCAATCCGCCAAAAGACGATAGCGTAAGCATACCCGATAAACCTGCATCGTTCGGTTCATCGGAATACATCCGCACTTTGCAGGACAAGCTTGTCCAGGACAGTATCGTGTATGCCCGGGAAGAGTTACGATTACTACTCTCGCCGGGAATTTTCGCCCTCGACTCCGCCGTTGACTTCACTATCTGGTCGAATGAGACTCACCTTGGGAGATTCAGTACGGACGAAGAGGGAGGGTTGAACTCACGCATTACATTGCCAGATTCCGTAACGCCGGGCTACCATTTACTGCTCGCAGAAGGGCGAGCTCCTAATGGCGAACGCCTGAGAATCTATGAATTCATCGAGGTACAGGCGACCGCAGCCGATCATGATGGTGATGGCATTCTGAACAATGCCGATACGTGCGAATACCTGAGACATTGGTTTGATGAACGGACCCGTGACGACGTATGTCTGAGCAGTGATGACGCACCATCCGGTCAACCCGCGTCAGCCACGGCCGTAAACGGCACGATTTCGAACGCTCTTTCCAATTCCCGGCAAAACGGGTATACACCTGGGTTCAGTACCGATTCTAATCCGTTGATAGACGGACCATCATCTATAGCTCAAATTGACACCGATACCGCGAAAATCCTTGGTGCGATGGACGTGGGTGTTAAGACCGCGACCTCAAAAGATCCAATGATAACGAGCATGAAGCTGTCCCCCCTACTCTTGCTGGCTATGGTGGCGCTGATAATATTTGGACTGATCGCCAGGCGAAGACGAGCGAGCGGTTCCTGATATTTACAGGCTAACAAGCGATAGTGGGAAAGCTGTAGATTGATAGTATAGAAAGTCTATGCAGAACATGCACCATAGAGAAACCGAAGACCAATGCCGCTACCTGAACGAAGAGACGGTGTCGTAGTCGTCGAAGCGCAGGGCCACGGCGGAACACACCAGTCATTGGTATTATCACCGCCTGCGAGAAGGCGTATACTTCCGACAGGAGGATAAACCATGAGTGATAACAAAAAGATCAAAGTAGATGCGGGCTCAGGCCAGCTCGGGTTCATATTCTTTATGTGCTATGTGGGTGCGGCAGCGTACTTCATAAACCAATCATCCGGCGCGTTCTTAGACGTTGTCTGGGCACTGATAAAGGCTGTCGTGTGGCCGGCGATCCTGGTGTTCCACGCCATGCAGGGATTGGGCGTTTAGACCCGGGCGCCTTCGCGGGCTTTGTTAGCCCAGACATCGGCCAGCTCGTTACCTTCGTCGCCGTTGTGGCCGCGCACCCATACTAGGGTAGCTTTCGATGAGCGATACAGCGGACAGACTTCCTGCACGATATCGAGGTTCTTTATGTCGCCGCCTTTCTTCTTCCAGCCGTTGGCTTCCCAGCCGAGTGACCATTTGGTGATGACGTTGATCCAAAACTCCGAATCGGTATAAATCTGACATTCCTCACCATTGGCGTGTTTCAAGGCGGCCATGATGGCGAAGCCTTCCATGCGGATGTTGGTGGTGTGTTCGCCGCTGGGTTCACCGCCCAGCGCGACTGGTTGTTTATCTTGTATGACGGCGTAACCGCCGGGGCCCGGGTTGGGGCTGGCGCTGCCATCTGTGTAGTACGTTCGCATCGCTTCAGTATAGCAATAAAAAAAGTCCGCCTGGCGGGGTGAGCATCGACTGCTCACCCCGCCGGCGGGGAACGACTCAGACGCGCCGGGCGACCTGGTCGAGTTGGGCGTTGCGCCGGGCGGTCCGTCGCTGGTAGGCGTCGGTGGTCCACCACTTGGGCTCTTGGAACAGCATGCTGACCATGTCGGTGGCTGATGCCACCAGAGCCGTGAGTACCTTCATGGGAATCTCCCTTGTAGAAGCGTCCGACCTGAGGCCGGACTGGCGTATACGTCTGTGCTATTAAACTCCTGTGCCGTTCAAAATGCAATAAGAAACTGAAACAGGGGTGAAGTAAATGGGTAGTGTAAATGATACATCGGGCTTTTGCTGCGTTTTTAAGGCGCCATAGGTAGTGCTGCAAAAAAATACAACACCCCACTGATAGCGTTCATGCAAAAAACATTGTTATAATGAAATCCCATGGAAGATTCAAAAACCCATGGGAGCAAACAGGCGAAACAGAAATACATATTTGTGACAGGCGGTGTCCTGTCGGGGGTAGGGAAAGGTATTACAGCTGCGAGTATCGGTTCGGTACTTCAAGCCAAAGGTGAATACGTTTCCATTCAAAAATGTGACCCGTATCTCAATGTAGATGCGGGTCTTTTGAATCCCGCGGAGCACGGCGAATGCTTCGTGACCAAGGACGGTGCCGAGACCGACCTGGACCTCGGTCACTACGAACGGTTCCTCGACATCGAGCTGACGCAGAAGAACGCCAGCTTGGCCGGGCGGATACTGAGCGAGTTGATCGCCAGCGAGCGGGCCGGCAAACTGAGCGGCAAGACCGTGCAGCTGGTGCCGCACTTCACCTATGCCATACAGGACAAGATAGCCGACGCCGCCTTCGTCGACGATCGGCCGAGCGACGTGCATATCGTGGAGATCGGTGGGACGGTAGGGGATTACGAGGGGCTTGCCTTCGTGGAGGCCATCCGCGAATTCGCCGCAAGGGTCGGTCGGGAGAACTGCCTGTTCATGCATGTGGTGTACGTGCCGTTCATCGGGACGAGCAAGGAATTCAAGACAAAGCCGGCCCAGAACGCCATGCAGGACCTGCGCTCGTTCGGTATCTTCCCGGACGCCGTCATCGTACGGACCGAGCAGCAGGCCCCGGAAAGTGTCGCCCGTAAGATCAGCCTGCTTTCCGGCGTGCCGCAGGAATTCGTGGTCGATATGCCGAACGTCGACACGGTCTACCGTATTCCAGAAATCATCGCCAACTCGCCGCTGCACGGACTGCTTAGCCGCTTCACTGGCAATGACAACGTGCCCGAACTCGGCAAGTGGCAGCGGCTGATAACGGCCGTCAACGACGTGCCGGAAAAGAAGGTGAGCGTCGGCCTGGTCGCCAAATACATGGACAACGAGGATACCTATCTGTCGGTGACCGAAGCCATCAAGGCCGCCGGTTGGACGCTGGGCGTCGGCGTGGATATACGCTGGATAAACGCCGAGGAATGTAGTGACGCCGATTTCGAAGCCGTCGACGCATTGGTAGTGCCGGGTGGATTCGGCGGCCGCGGCATCGAGGGTAAGATCGCCGCCGCCGACTTCGCGTTGGAGCGCAAGAAGCCATACCTTGGACTGTGTCTGGGGCTTCAGGTAGCGGTCGTGGCGGCTGCCCGCCGTGCCGGGCTGAGCGATGCCAACAGTACCGAGTTCAATGCTGATACGTCGGCTGACGTGGTGTACATCATGGAAGGGCAGGAAGGTAAGGAATCGACCGGTGGAACGTTGCGACTGGGCGATTACCCGGCCAAACTGGCTGACGGTTCATTGGCCGCCCGGACGTATGGGGCCGCTGACATCGTCGAACGCCATCGGCACCGCTACGAGGTGAATCAGAAATTCCGCGGCGACATCGAAAAGGGCGGACTGGCCATTTCCGGTACCAGCCCCGACGGCAAGCTGGTGGAGTATGTTGAAGCCCGCGAGCATCCGTACTTCCTGGCCACGCAGGCACACCCCGAATTCAAGAGCCGGCCGTTCAAGGCCCACCCGATGTTCCTGGGGCTTATAAAAGCCGCCATGACCGAATAGATCGCCTCTGTTACAATGGGCGTAATGGAAACGGCCGTCCAAGACGCAGTAAAAGCCCTTTACGACATTGATGTGAAGGTGGCTTTGACACGCCCGGAGCCGCAGTTCGGCGACTACGCCACGAATGTGGCGCTGCAACTGGCTGGCCAGTTAGGTAAGAACCCCCGCGACATCGCCGGTGAGATTGCCGCCAAGCTGATCGAAGGTGGTCAGTTCAGTGCCGTCGACGTGGCGGGGCCGGGCTTCATCAACCTGCGCCTAGGCGACGACGCGCTGCTGGCCGAAGCCGAACGCCAACCGGCCCGCCCGCTCGAAGGTAAGCAGATCGTGGCCGAATACTCCGACCCGAACCCGTTCAAGGTGCTGCACGCCGGACATCTGTACACGACCATCGTCGGTGATTCCATCGCCCGGTTGCTCGAAGCGGCCGGTGCTACCGTGCACAGGGTGAACTTCGGTGGTGACGTGGGGCTGCATGTGGCGAAGAACATGTGGGCGATCATTAAGACGTTCGGTGGTATCCAACCCGAAAAACTTGAAGAGCTGGACGGTGATCTACATGTGCGATCGGCTTGGCTGAGTGCCCGCTACGTCGAAGGAAACGAAGCCTACGAGACGGACGAAACCGCCAAGGCTGAAATCATTGAGCTGAACAAGAAGTTGTATCAGCTGACGGCCGATGGCGACCACGAGTCCAGCCTGGCCATGCTGTACTGGAAGGCCCGTGAATGGAGCTATGACTACTTTAAGCTGTTCTACGACGAGCTGGGTGTAGTGCAGTTCGAGAAGTATTACCCAGAGAGCGTTACTACGCCGACGGGTATCGAAACCGTGAAGAAAGGGCTTCATGATGGTGTCTACCAGATGAGCGACGGAGCGGTGGTCTTCAAGGGCGAGCCGTACGGACTGCACACCCGCGTGTTCATGAATTCTGACGGACTACCCACCTACGAGGCCAAGGACGTGGGACTGATCATGCAGAAGTGGTCCGATTACCATTTCGACAAATCAATCATCATCACCGGCAACGACATTCTGGAGTACATGAAGGTGGTGCAGAAGAGCATCGAGCAGTTCGAGCCGGAACTGGTGAAGCGAAGCGTCCACCTGACGCACGGCAATCTGAAACTGGCCGGCGGGAAGAAGATGAGCAGCCGGAAGGGAACGGTACTGCTGGCCCTCGACGTTCTGCAGGCCGCCCGCGAGGCACAGGCCGCTCAGCACGACGACGCCAACGAATCGGCCGTGCTAGGAGCGGTGAAGTACGCCTTCCTGCAGAACCGTATCGGCGGTGACATCGTGTACGATCCGGGAACGTCGGTCAGCCTGCATGGAAACTCCGGCCCGTATCTGCAGTACGCCCACGCCAGAGCACGCTCAATCATGGCCAAAGCCGGCGCGGAGCCGAAGCGTCCGACCGATCTGACGCCAGGCGAGCGTGACCTGACGGCCAAGCTGGCTCAATCCGGTGAAGTCATGGAACGCGCCGCTGCGGAACTGATGCCGCACCTAGTGTGTAATTACCTGTACGAACTCGCCCAGACGTTCAACCGCTTCTACGAACGCGAACGCATCGTCGGTGACGACCGCGAGGCGGAGCGGCTGTATCTGGTATCGACGTATACCGATAGGTTGGCGCGCGGGCTGAACCTGCTCGGCATCGACGCGCCCGAACACCTCTAGGTTGCCACCTCAGGCGAACGGGCGTATAATCCCGTAACAGGAACAACGCTATGAGAAGTTTCATGAAACAAATCGGACTCGTGATTATCGTCCGCTTCATGACGCCCTCGGCCGTGTAGTTCCCAAGATCATCCGAACGAACACCGCCGCCGAGGGAACCACCTCGGCGGCTTTCTCGTCCGGCCGCACCTACCCAACAGGAGGAACCATTGGCACAACAGCCCGACGACGCGTACGATGAGATCATCGACGCGCTTCGTGAACGAGGACCGGTCTACACCCGACCCGGCAAGCCGGCCGAAGTGTTCGACCGTCTCGGCATCGCCCGTCCCAAGCGACCCGTCCAAGTGATCCAGACGCTCGTCGCCACAGGAGCCATCCAGATGAACCCGGAGAACGACGACCCCAATGCCGATCCCCGGCGTCCCGCCAAGGAACTGTGCGAGCGCTACCGCGTCCGCTAAAGCTCCTCCTGCCGAGGGACGACCGCACGTGTGATGTGACCCATCGCCGCGGTCGTCCCTCGGGGCACTACAACGTTATTGCAGCACCTGCCAGGGTGCTATAATCTTGCTAACACTAATCAGATACCAGGGGGACGTAGAATGGCTACCAGTAAATCGACAACGAAGACGGCCGTCGCCGCCAAGCGCGAGGCGGCAAAGGCCCGCGTGGAAGCCGCCAAGGCACGAGCCGAGGCAGCACAGGCCAAGGCATCGGTCCTGAGCGGCGGTCATGCCGCCGGCTTCTTCAACTTCATCCGTGAGCAGGGCGTGGTCGGCCTGGCGGTCGGTCTGGCTATCGGTACCGCCGCCGGTGCCAGTGTCAAAAGCCTGGTCGACAACTTCATCAATCCGATCGTCGGTTTCCTGCTGGGCGGCACCGACCTTTCCGGAGTGGTGTGGGAGACGGGCCTGAAGAACGGTGAGAAGGAACTGGTGTTCGGCTGGGGCGCGATTCTTAGTTCGCTCATCACCCTGACCGCGACCGCGCTAGTGGTCTACCTGATCATCCACGCGGCCAAGCTCGACCGCTTGGACAGGAAGAAGGGGTAACCCTCGTCTTGAATCTAGAAACCCCGCTCGAAAGAGCGGGGTTTTACTTTTGCATATGCCGGGCGTAGCATGGAAGAAGACCCTAATCGAAGGAGGACCCTTGCTTGACCACGCCCACGACATGATACTTCGAGCCGCCCGCCGGCTGAACCTGAGCGACGAACGCACCGAAGAACTACTGCGGTTGGACCACCTGCATAAGGCGATCATAAGGACCGACGAAGGTGAGTACGAGGCGTTCCGGTTCCAGCATAGCAACACACTCGGACCGTATAAGGGCGGTATCCGCTTCCACCCGCAGGTCAACGAGGATGAGGTGAAGGCCTTGGCCACACTGATGAGCGTCAAGGGCGCTGCCGTCGATATCCCAATGGGCGGCGGTAAGGGCGGAGTGGTCATCGACGCCAAGAAAGCGTCGGACAAGGAGTTGGAAGCGGTGGCACGCGGCTTCGTGCGGCAGTTCCATAAGCATATCGGCCCAGATACCGACGTGCCGGCACCCGACGTCAACACCGATTCCCGGATCATCGACTGGATGGTCGACGAGTACGACATGCAGACAGGAGACGATACGAAGGCGTCGTTCACCGGCAAGTCGCTAAATAACGGCGGTAGCGAAGGCCGGACGGCGGCGACAGGCCGCGGCGGCATGATCGCGCTGCGTGAATATGCCCGGGCTAACGGTATCGATACTAACGGCCTGACTGTCGCGGTGCAGGGTATCGGTAACGTCGGCTTCTACTTCGCGAAACTGGCCCAGAGCGAGCTCGGTATGAAGGTGATAGCGCTCAGTAATTCGACCGACACGTTCGTGAAGCCGGACGGCTTCGACCTGTCTGATGTAGAGTTTTCACGCGACGTCAAACAGACGTTCAAGCAGCTGGCCGACAAGTCGTTGTCGGCCGATGATATCCTGGCCGTCGATGCTGACGTGCTGGTGCTGGCGGCATTAGAAGACGCCGTCAACGGTACGAACCAGGCGGATATCAAGGCGAGGGCGGTGCTTGAACTGGCCAACGGACCGCTCGATACGGCCGCCCTCGACGCACTGGAGGCAAGGGGAGTCCATGTCATCCCGGACGTCGTGGCCAACGCCGGCGGCGTCATCGTCAGCTACCTGGAATGGAAGCAGAACAAGGGCGGTGAGCACTGGGATGAAGACAGGGTGAATGCCGAGCTGGAACGCATCATGGCGGCCGCCATGAGCCAGACCGCCGAGCGTTCAAAACGGGATGGCATCAATTTGAAAGAGGCCGCCTTCGTCTGTGCGTTGGAACGCCTGACACGGTGATATCTATACTTTACAATGTATAGCAGTTTGCTATACTAAGTAGAGTATTACATTTTCCGAATATCAGGAGGGACAGAATATGAAGTTGCTTATCATCAATGGCAGTACACGTCAGGCGCGCGCGTCGGAACGCGTTGTCAAATGGGTCGAGAACAACGTGAAGGGCTACGGTCTGGACGACGTCGAGTTCGAGACCGTCGATCTGCGCGAACTGGGTCTGCCGCTGTTCGACGAGCCGGTCAGCCCAATGATGAACGAGAACCGCGTGACCGAAGGTCCGGTCAAGGCGTGGCTGGATATACTGGCTGGTGCCGACGGTTATGTCATCGTGACACCCGAGTACAACCACGCCATGGGCAACGGCCTGAAGAACGCCATCGATTTCATCGACTACCAGGTCATGAAGAAGCCGTTCATCGTGGTCGGCCATGGTGGTGTAGGCGGTGCCCGCGCGATCGAGAACGTGAAGATGACGCTCAACGCCAACATCGGCGCGGTGCCGGTACCGAACAGCGTCAACGTGTTCGGTTACGTTGGTTACCAGGGCCTGATATCTGAAGACGGTGAGCCGAATGACGACGTGAAGAAGCAGGAAGGCCCGCTGAAGGCGGCCGTCGAGACACTCGTCTGGTACGCCGACGCCTTGAAGACTGCTCGCGAGAAATAATCTTATAAGGAGGCCGATCATGGCTGACGAAATGCAGTGGAAAGATAAGCTGACCCCGGAACAATATCGGGTGCTGCGCGAAAAAGGAACCGAGGCACCTGGGTCCGGAAAGTATGTCGATTTCTATGATGACGGTGATTATCACTGTGCCGCCTGCGGACAGACATTGTTCGGCAGCGACACGAAGTATGAATCGACCATACCGGGATTGATCGGTTGGCCGGCGTTCAGCGAGGCCGCCGCCAAAGGGGCCGTGAAGCTCGAAGATGACGATTCGCTCGGTATGCGCCGCACCGAGGTGACTTGTAGCAACTGCGGCAGTCATCTCGGCCATCTTTTCCCGGATGGCAGTTCACCTAACGGGCAGCATTACTGCATTAATTCCGTCTGCCTAGAGTTCACGCCGAAAAAAGCGTTGTGAAATAAAGCCTGGGTCCCGCAAGCCTTGACCTGTGGTGGTATCATGATGCCAGAACGGTAGTAGTTGAGAGGCAGATAAACACGATGGGTCGAAAGCTTCGGACGGACCAGTATGGCATCTTTGCCGGTCCACCCGACCACGAACGGTTCCGCGAACGAAACAACGTCATCCGACGCGAACTAGCCAAGCGTGCCGGTCTGCCATCACCTGAACGATCCCAATTCGATGACCTTGGTAACCGGGAACTACCCGTCTACCGAAAGAAACAGGACATTATGAACGCACTGCGCGACCATCAGATCTCGATGGTCGAGGGTGCGACTGGTAGCGGGAAAAGCACGCAGATTGGGCAATACGGCCTTGAGATGGGGTACCCCAAGATCGTTTATCTTGAACCCAGGGTATTGCTGGCGGATAACCTTGCAGACCGTATAGAAGATGAGCTCGGCGAACAACTTGGCAGAGAGACCGCGTCCAGCCTGATAGGCGTTCGCCATTCGGAACGCTCGACCGGCCGCGGCAAACGTATCGAAGTCATGACTCCCGCGACGTACATGCGGGTCATGGGCGAACTATCCGAGTACGAGGACGAGCCGGTACTTATCATCGCCGACGAGATCCACGAAAAGGATTTTGAGACCGAGATGGCAGTTGCCGCCTCGGTCCGGAGCCTTCGTGATCACCCGAAATGGCGGATGGTCCTGGCCAGCGCGACACTCGACGCTGGCTCGATTCATCAAGCCTATAGCGACATGAATGGCCGGGCCGTACCACTGACTAGTATCGAGGGCCGGCCGCACGCCTTAACCGAATACCAGGAGCCTGAGCTTGACGCTCTCGAGGCGTATATCAAATACGGCGCCGATCACGAGCGGACGCTCTTGTTCACGGCCGGCAAGGCAGAAATAAGGGACTACCAGGACGCATTTAGAAAAGCCGGATTGGGTAAGATGCGATTCGATAAGATTCACGCCAAACTGCCATACGAACAGATCAGACGGGCGACCCATGCGAGATTGACGGAAGGGCAGCGGCAGGTCATCATCGTGACGTCCGCCGCGCAGACCGGCCTTACGATCCCCGGCCTCACATTGGTCATAAGCGATGGGACCATCCGACGTCCCGATCTGGATGTCGACGGCACTCCTGGGTTGTTCAAGCAGTACTGCGCGCAGGAGGAACTTATCCAGCAGGCGGGCCGGGCCGGCCGCGACGTGGCAGGCGGCGAGTTCGTACTTGTCAAACCGGCCGACGATGCTTTCGAGTTCGTTCCTATCGCTGAACGTGAGCCGCAGGCGCCAGCACAGATATACAGCACCAACATTTCGCGAAACGTCCTGCTCGCGTCGTCATTCGGGGCCGATTTCTACGACCTGAACAAGTATCTGATACACAAGACAGAACACCGTAATATCCTTGAAGCATACGAGGTGCTATACCGTCTTTCAGCACACGACGAACGCAACGAACTGACGGCTATCGGAACGGCGATGAACAAGTTTCCGCTCCGGCCCGAATTCAGCCGCGCCCTCGTGGCGGCCATGCGGGCTGATGCACCTAGCGGAGCAATGCAACATTTGGTCGCCATGCTGAGCAGTATTGAGGCGGGCGGATTCCCGTATTTCGAGAATAAGGTAACGAGTGACCGGTGGCGTGGCCATGTACGCCCCGAGACGTCCGATGACTATACGGCGCAGCTCGACATGTTCTATGCCAGTCGTGAGTTCTTCGACCATAGTCGTATAGATGAGGAAGCCATGGTGGAGCGTGACTTCGACCCGAAGAATGCCTACCGGGCTCACAAAACGTTCGACAAGATTATGCGTACCTTAGGTATGCCGTACCGTGATATTGACCTAACGCCGCCGACACCCGACGAAGCCGAGCTCATATTCGATTACATGATGGCCGGTATGTTCGACTTTACCCATATGAAATCAGGCGGCGGCCAGAACCGCCCGACCGATTACGTTCGTCTGCACGACCGCTACGAGCCGATTCCGCGGCAGCTCTCCAGCCGTATGACGTACAAGGGCAGCGATGATCTGGTGGTCGGCATGCCGCGCCGTTTCGAGAAGAAGGTGAAGGGCTCCCTCGAGCTTTTCCACTCAATCGAGCACGTCTTCCCGACCACGAAGGAAAAGTTCGCACGCCATGTCTTGCATCTGCTTGAGCGTCAGCCCGTCGCATCTTCGCGCGTAGTAGGCGGTCATTTGAAGCGCACGGACGCATTATACTTCGGCCCGATGCTGATGGGTGAGGAAGATTCGATTTCGCGTCTGACGCATACCGATGAGACCAGGGCCCAGCTTCGTGCAGCGGCTTATAACAAGCCCACCCAGGCCCTTGCCGAGCTCGTCGCGATAAAACGTGAGCTCGAAGCACTGCACCGTGTGACGCCACAAGATAGGGAAGACGAATTCTTTCCGAATGGTGTCATGACGAGCGACTGGCTTGATGATTTCATGAATCAGCAAATCGATTCCCAAGTGAGCGACATCTACATGCTCGATAACAAGCTGCGATCGAGGATGGTCCTTGAAGGCGTGTCGATAGATGACTGGATAAGTCCCGAGAATCGCATGGAATTGGATCGGATATCGCCCGCCGAGTTGGAAGTCGCGCCGGGCCTGGCATACCGATTGAACTACAGTAACGGCCGACCGTTCATCAACGGTATCAATTCTCAGAATATCCCATTGCTACCTCCCGAGGGCGTGTTCTTGCCGGATGGCCGCGAAGTACGGTTCAGCTTCAATTTGGTGAAGGATACCAAGAAGTACACCGTACCAGAACTGCTGGCATCGCTGGCTGTTACGCAGTAGTTTATACTTGTGAGTATGACAAAACCTGCCACGTTACTATGGATGGACCTCGAAATGACTGGTCTCGACCCGAAGGAAGACCGCATATTGGAGGTCGCTGCCATCGCCACCGATTGGGACTTCAACGAGCTCGCTACCTACACGGCCGTCAAGAAGGTCGGGCCGAACCTTGCGAAAGAGCGCATGGTCGGGGAGTTCTGGGAGAAGTTTCCGCAGGTGCGTGACGCGCTTCTCGCACAGAACATGGACGGTAAGAATGGCCGCACTGTCGAGAACGAACTGCTGGAATTCATCGACGAGCATTTCGATGGCGACAACATCTTATTGGCAGGCAATTCCATCCATCAGGATCGCAAGTTCATCGAGAACGAGTGGGTAAGACTGGACGAACGTCTGCATTACCGCATGCTCGACGTCAGTGCATGGAAAGTGGTGTTTGACGGCAAGTATAGAAAGAAGTTCAGCAAGCCCGAAGCCCACAGAGCACTCGAAGATATCCGCGGCAGCATCGAGGAGCTCAAGTATTATTTGAACAAAGTGACGGTATGACGCACAAGGAACTGGAACGGTATCTACTGGAATTTCCGAATACCTGGCTGGACTATCCCTTCGGCGAAGGCACCAGCGTATACAAGATCGGGCATAAGGAAACGGGGCAGGGCAAGATGTTCGCCCTCATCGCCGACGATTCAAAGCCGCTCCGTGTCAGCCTGAAGTGCGACCCGCTGCTGGCCGAAAGCCTGCGCGTGAAGTACGAGACCGTCCTGCCCGGCTATCACCTGAACAAGAAGCACTGGAACACCATCGTGTGTTCAGGCCAGCTGAGCGACGACGAGGTCAAGGATCTGGCCCGTCTCAGCTACAATCTGGTCGCCGGCAGCTAGCCTACGACGCGTTGAAGTCCTGCAACCCCTCAAGGACGGGCTTGAAATTGCCCTGAGCGCTGTCGAGCGCGGTCTTGACGGTCTTTGACCTGGTCGATTTGTATAGCACGGCCATGTCGCTGTTCAGCTGCTTCAATGC
>ERZ761597.99-NODE-99-length-19916-cov-53.622376_pt1 | contig 19916 bp, 25 predicted proteins | sample MGYA00433093_ERZ761597 | MGnify/ENA primary metagenome ERZ761597 (study PRJEB28899, sample SAMN03785557) | bioreactor sludge metagenome | biome: EBPR Sludge; feature: EBPR Bioreactor; material: 0.22µm filtered reactor supernatant | place: Saint Lucia: Queensland... | reverse complement strand
TTTTGTGTTTAAAGTGTTTTTCGTAAACTTGAATTGCGTACTTGTCGATTTCGGAATAACCGATACATAGTGGGGCAATCCCGCTTGTAGACAAAACATCGTGTCCCACTTCATCGGTATTCCTGTTCCCCCCTTGCCTGTCTTGCTTGACCTCGGTAAGTTGTTGGTTGCTAGCGTTTTGTATTCCAAGTTCAAATCCTCCTATTCCACTGAACATTGAAAAGTATTTCATGCCGAGTGTTTAAAATTTTTAATTAATTTTTTAATATTTTTAGGATAATTAGGTTCTTTAAATTCCATGGTTAGCTTAGGACTCTTGGACTCCTGAATAGCTCTGGCATAGCTCATAAACCTTTCCCCATTAGAGTATGCAGGGTCTCCCTGCCAATCGTTCTCGTGCCTGATTCCTTTCACACAATTATCCTCATCCACAATGATCTGTCCACCCATCTCACAAAACCTAAAGGCGATCTCAACATTATCCCAGCCATATCCTTTGTCCCACTCTATATTCCAGCCACCGAGTGCCTTTAGAACCTTCCGTGGTGCAGCAGCCCAATTAGCTTCCCACTCACGAGCGAATACGCTCAGTCTCCTCCCCTTACCTAACTTTATCCACATACTTTTCCAAACTTCTTCTTTAAACGTTGCGTCCTTATATTGCCTATCCACACCAGCGATCAGTTTGTTCGGGTGGTTCAGATAAAGACTTACGAACTTCTCAATACCATCTTCTGGTACATAGAAGTTATCCTGTAAAAACACCATCAATTCTCCAGTAGCAACCGACAATGCAGCGTTATGTGCGTGACATAATCCGTACTTATATTTAGTTCTGTCCCTATCAGGATCGGGTAAGTGAATATATGGAACGCCAAGCCCTTCGGGACTATCCTTTCTCTGTCCATACAACTTATCCACAATTATTACCTCAATGTTACGATATGTCTGGTGGTTTATGGACTTCTTTAGAATGTCGAATACGTCTTCTCGTGCAGTAATGAATACCACGCTTACGAGTGGTGTCGGGTCTTCCCATTCGACCCCATAGAATAGGTCGTTCATCCATTCCTTCGCAATCGTATTCCAGCCAATGCTTTTATCAATGGTTCTTATCTCGGGGAGTATTCTCAGTCTCTTGGCTAGAACCTTCGGGAACTCCTCTATGGATACTTTATCTCCACGAAGTTGAGTTTCGGCAAGTGCAGCAATACCCGTACTGATTGGATGACACCCTGCATACTGTGCCTCCGAGGCAACAATACAATTAATCTCTGGGAATGTAGTAGGATAAGCCCAGATGCCACTTGATAGAAACTCTTTGTATAAATCTTCTTTGGAAAGTCTGCCTAATTGTTTAACCCCTAGTTTTTCCATCTTGTCGTTCATCCTGTCCTTAAACTCCTGACTACCGACTCCCTTCTTAATCATAATGTCGTAGTTATCCCACCCGTAAGCCCACACGAGTTGGGAGTTTGCCCTCTTGACTTCTGCCCAGTTGTCGAGGAGGAACTCCAACCCCCGTATGGGCTGGCTGGCGTAAATAACCTTTTTAGGGTTTCGTTTAACTTTATTTCTCAAGCTATCCATCAAGTCCGTATCGATTCCGTTCCTGCTCACATATATCTTCTCGTCTGGTACATCTGGCAATAAGCCTCTGTGGTAATTCGACAATACTACGATTTTGTCGATCTTCTCCCAGACAGTTCTCGTGAAATCGGTCGGGTCTGGTACATCATGTAACCATAGATATTTAGCATTGGCCTGTATATCAACCTCTTTGAATGCCTGGATATTCCTCCAACTAATAAAGATGTCGAATCTGTCCGAATAGTTTAACTGGTCTCCTGGCAAATACTTTACATTACCAAAGTGTTTCTCCTCGTTCACATCCCCATACACGGTAACGTGATACCCGGCATTTCCCCATCTCTTTGCCATCTCGATAACTGCGGTCTCGCTGCCACCTATCCCGGTCTTCAAAGAATCCTCGTCCCAAGGTTCTATTCCAGTTCTAGCTAGTATTGTGATGTTGCCCTTATTCCATAATTTATTGAGCCCCAGTACCCTCTGAATGTCCGTAACGGCTTTCTTGTGCCTAATGGGTTCTGGCACTACCTTCAGGAGGTCTAGGAGCCCTTCTATCTTCTCTGATTGAATCAGGGTATTGGCAAATACTCTCGTGGCTCTCTCGAGCTTGGAAGTATTTTCCATATAGTTAACCTGGCTGATTGCAGGCTGTACATATTCCTTTTCGTCTTTAGTCAGATCTTTAATAGCTTTGGCGATAACCTCTCTGGCTTCATCGAACTTTCCTAGCTCGGTATAGGCGTTAGCCAGTTCCAAATCGGCTGGCTTGTTTATTGCAAAGTCTGTATAGGCAAGTGTTTCCATTCTACCGACCTTCTTAGTCCTCAGTAGTAGAACAGCATCAACGACATTCTGCCATTCACCCATATTCCTATATGTCTCCGCAATCCTCAAATAGCCTAATGGATGTGTAGGGTGAGCTTCTACGCCTCTGTATGCCCAGTGTAGTTGCTGTTTAAACATCCCCTTCCTCTCATAAATTTTCGACAACATCGAACAAGCGTGTAATGTCTCCCCTGGAGTCCCCTCCATCTCTACGAATCTCTCCAGATAGGGGATGGCTTCCTCGTACATCCCGTTCCCATCATATTCCCTACCCAACAGAAACACGGTTCTTGGGTCTGGATTGTCACCCTCCTCAACCTCTTGTTTCCGCAATATTCTCAGATTCCTCTCCCTGGAATCCTTAATGCCATCGGGAGAAATATGGTGTATTACGGAAAACTCTTCCGTACCGCCGTCCTTCGTCTCTGTCCCCGGTAACGCAAACAAGTTCTCGTGTATGGAAACGTCCTCTCCCTCTGGCTTCCTGCCCCAGTATGTCCAAGAATACAGTCCGTTTTTAACTACTCTCAACTTATCGTGATCGTTCAGATTGTTATTGTTCTCGTCACTTTGATAATCATAATTTGCATAAATACCTGTTACACCATTGAGTTCGGCATTATCGATCGTCTTCCTTAGTGACTCTCCTCCCTCCAGGGTGTCATCCCCGTCTAACCAAAGTATCCAGTCAGTCTTTGCTTGAGAGAAGTTAAAGTTCCTGGCTTTGGCGAAATTATCCACCCATTCAAAATGGCTCGTCTCCAACTTCAATCCAATCTTCTTGCAGATCTTCTGTGCCTCCTCTACCGATCCATCTGTACTCCCAGTATCTGTTAAATATACCCAGTCCACTTGGTTCTTTACAGAACTCAAGAGCTTCTCTAAATTGTGCTTCTCGTTCTTGATGATTAAGCATAGTCCGACTGTTCTCATTATTGTTTAATTTTAATAGATACATCTAATTCTATTTTGTCCCAATCTTTATCTTTAAGGCTCTTACCATGATCTATCAACCATCGCCATTTCTGTTCACGGGTAATATAATCGGAGTCGTCACCTTTTAAGTACGTACTCTCTGCTAACAAAAACTTATTAGCAATTAATAGCCAGGGAAGTCTTTTTCTGATTTCTTCCCTAGCTTTATCACCATAATATTTTGTCATCCCCACCCACCTTTCCTCATAATCGTCAAGTAGCTCTTCGGTTATCTCTATTCCGCAAGCCTTTAGGTCGTCTTCATCCCATCCACCAATATAATTAGTCCAATCAATTATTTTTAATTTAGTTGGTAACTTATTCATATATTTTTAATAATATTTTTAATATTGGTAGTGGAAGTAACTTTGTTGTAAGGCGTATATAGTAGTGTGATATTCCTATCATCTAGCCATTCCTGTGTAATCCCCAATTGTTTCAGATACTCATCTCCGATCCAGTCGTCCCCATGTAAGATGTAATCAGGCATGACCTCTTCAATCGTTACGCTCGAATCATAGCCACCAGCATTAGGAACAACCTTGCTCACATACATACAAGACTCTATGATCTCTTTCCTTTCCTTGTAACTCATGACTGGTAACTTTCCCTTGTACTGTAACACAAAGCTATCCGTGTTTAGTGCAACCACGACAGTCTGTGCAATCTTTCTTGCTGTCTCAAAGAACTTAATATGCCCGTAGTGGGGTATGTCAAACGTGCCTCCTAAATATATTTTCATATTAATTCTATAATCATTTTAGTTTCTTCCACAGCACCCGTGGTCTTTCTAGCGTGTTGGTGATCTACGACATCCTCTGTCTGATATGTCGGTATTCCCAGTCCCATTGCTCTTTCTATCCATTCCTTGTCAGCAGCATTCCCATAGTCCGAGTTCCATAATCCGATCTTCTTAAATGTATCTTTATGTAAACAGAAGCAGCTGCCATGAGCCCTCATCTCGGCTGGCTGATTACCTATATGTGGACTCGCAATTCCATCCGTCATCAGAGTCTTTCTGTCCAACCCCTGAAATGCAGTTGTGCCATTATCAATGAACAATAAGTATTCGGAATCCTTAAAGATACTGGCTAGTCCGTATCCCATATTGACCGCTCCTGCCATCAGCTTATTAACCCTGTTCATCACATAAACATCGGATAATATTCTTACCGCAGTTCCGTCAACACCTAGTCCATTCTCGATTACAATAAACCTATCAACATAGTGCATATAGCTCGTCACACACCTAACGGTATCTCCGACATGGCTGTCATCTATTGGTACATAATAAGTTATCGCTGTAATGTGGCTCATATTGTGTCCGTAACTCTTAATTTACGATATCTTCTAAAGAACTCTCTCTCAAACTTCTTCCTCGGTATTGGATATTCCTTCCCATAGATACTTACGAGCATCCTGTCTAGCATATCGGGCATTATTCCCAACTTCCTCATTCCCCTGCTTTGGTCACTTGCATACTTATTGAACGCACCTTCTCTCTCCACTTGTGCCTGCATCTCCAGGGCCCGCATATCCTGTGGATACTTCGTATACAAGTATGTTAAGAACGTATGAACATCAGCCCAGAATCCCTCGGGCCCCTTTGGTTTCATCAGGTGTTCCATCATCTCCACCTCTTTTCGTGTTATCTGCATTGGCTAATTTGTACTCATATAAAATAGTTTTCAATTTCTTGATGTTCTCACTATAAGGTACGGGATTACAAAGTGCTTGTCCATTCATATACATCCTCTCAGCCGTCAAGATATTCTCGCTCAAACCAAAGACAAAGTGCAAGATAGTTTCGTTATGCGGTGTTACGTCTATAAGAGGAAATCCGATTGTTGCCAGATAGGCGGCTAGGTAAATGTTATTCGTCTTAAATTCTGTCATTTTAATACTTTAATATTTCAGACTGTGGACTGGAGGGAGTGTTCGCTCCCCCCATCCGTCAGTGATTTTATTCGTCTCCTCGTCTTACGTTTACGATGACTGAACCAGCTTTTGGTTCAAGTGCTTCTAGCGTAAGTGCTCCGAACCATGCACCTGGTAAGTATGGTCCACTTCTTGCTACATCACCGTCCCATTTAGGATCGATCAAGTAAGCAACTTTGAACGCATCAGGAACTATGGTCATGATTTTGTTTGCAGGCATATCTCTATGTGCGAACAATTTAACAACTGGAATTGCATCAGTTTCGATGACATCGATAGGTTTGATTAACCTTCTGTCAGATGCGTCTACATTCCTAGTTGAGCTAGCAGTAAATGCTGATACTCCTCTTTTCAAGTTGATTCTCATGTAAGCCTCAGCTACATCTACATCTACATCGTCATAAATGAGTTGCATTGCTGCCTCAAATATAGCTTCTGTAAGTGTTGCAAGTGATGCGTATGAGTTTACATTACCACTATCAATGAAGTTAATTGCACCCTTCAATTGTGCTCCAGTAGATGAAGCCATTGAAAGCAATGAACCATTGATTAAGTGCCATTCTACCTTTTTCTTCCATTCAACAAGAGCCTTTGCTTTCATTCGGTCATAAGGCTTTCCACCTACTGTGGATGAAGCGTTTGTAACCCATGAAACTTTGATTGGTTGTGCAAATGATTGAACAACATTCGTATATCTTGTTGGAGCTGTTAAATCTGCGAAGTCATATTCTCCACCATCAGGAAAATTATTCTGTGCAGAAGTTGCGGCGTAAGCATCACTATTCCAGCTATGAATAGATTGTAATGCCGTAGATCTACCAAGTCCACTATAAAGAGGAGTTGATTTCGGTGTAAGATTCGTGATGACATCTTTTAGCGATTCTCTTGCCTCTTTGCCGTGTATGAATTGGTGATCGTACACACCAGTTGAACGTGCCATTGTATTTAGATTTAATCGTAGTTAAAGTACAGGCTAAACGTGCTTTAGAACATCCGCAAGATCATCGATACTTCCACTCTTGTCCCATCTGCTTCGTGACTTCTGAAAATCATCAGACGCACTGGCATCAGGTTCTGTCCTGGAACTACCTGTGGTACTCACAGATCTTTTAAGTTCTCTAACACCCTCAGCTCTACTCGCAGCCTTCGTAGTAATCCTATCAAGGTAGCTCTTGAAACCTCGTGCAACCTCTTTCGGTGTTGTCGATGGGTCTTTAGACTTCCTGACAAGATATTCCGCATAAACCTTATCGTCAAACTCCCGATCATACTTGTCCGAACTTTCATCGAGTTCGGGGTAAGTCCTGGCAGCCTCGTTCCAGTCAATTTCTTGTCTGGTGGATTCAATCAGTTGATGTGTCTGTTGAACCTGACGAGCAAGATACTCCTCGTTAGACTGTGGTGGTTGTCCATAAGCGACACCTTGTCGCCTAATCGCTTCCATTTCCTGCCTAAGCGAATTGTTCTCCTCGGCTAAACGTTTCTTGTCGTTTGCGAGTGCTTGAACTCTGTTCTCTCCTCTTGGAGACTTAACTTCGTCCAAGGCTTCCGTAACTGTCTCGTCTTCTTCTTCGTCCGACTGAGTGTTTACATCCTCACTAGATGAAAAGTCTTCCTCAGAAAAATCTTCGTCAGTTGTTTTTTCGTCCGAGACTTGCGAGGTCTCCATCGAGGTTGTCTCCTCGATATCGTTTACAGCATCGTTCATAATAGTTTTTTAATATTTAATCTATTAAAGCATAATTGGAATAGGGTCGCAAATCTTCCCTTTAATATTGAACCTAATACCTTCTGGAGTCTCTATCGCATCGCCCACCCTGAACATATATCCTCTCCCACATCTCACGCATTCCACAACCCTTCTTTTAGGGAAAACATACAGCTCACATTCACTACAAGTATAATCCTCTAGCTTCGTTAAATTATTGTCCCCATCAAATACTCCGTCACTCTCCGTCGTCGGCGGCAGGTTCGGGATTGGGTTCTTCTGCATAAGCGTATCTTAATAAATCCGATAGAAAAGTATAGTACATCTGGAGCTTGATAACGTCTTCCATAGTCTTGCATCGAAGAAGTCCCTCCTTGGTCGCTTCCATAGACTCCTCAACAGCCTGGAGATAAACCTTGAAATGTTGGTTGTCTCTTAAAACACTTACAGACTCGTAGAATAGAGCCTGCATCTCCTCCTCGATAGAAGCATATTGCTTGCCTTTCATAATTTAATATTAATATTTAAAACCTACTTGGTGGCAATTTCCCTTGTGCCCTAGGACCGCCCATCATCTGCATATCCTGCATGGCTTTCTCCTGGTCAGTTAAAGGCATTATCACCTCATCAATAGCTTTAATGTCTAGTTCCCTCAAAAGTTTCTCCAACAACGGCTTGAAGTTCACCTTCTCTCCATTCATTCTCAACGCTTGTGCAGTCTGTGCAAGTGCTTCCATTCCGATCTTGATGGCATTAACCTTTCCAAGTGGGTCTGGTTCCGTCAAAGCACCCCCAGTAACTATATAATCATACTTCCCATCAAGCATATCCGGAGAAACGTTCATGTATCCGACCTCTTTGTCCTGGACGTATCCCATACTCATTCCCTCTTCCTCAAGTTCCATTTGTTTCTGAGCCAAATATTTTTGAGCATCCGTTCCAACAATCCGGATCAATTTCTCCGCATTCACATATTGTACATTCAATTCTCTCCACTGGTTCGCAAGTCTCATCATGAACTCGTCAATGTACTTTTCCTTTTCCTTCAGCCTTGCATTCTGTTCTCCCTGTCTCGTTCTTACCTCTGTTGCAGTCTTATCATTAGTAGTTTCATTCCTGGTCGTGAAATCCACATGACCCAGTATCCTTGTTACAGAGTCCTTGACATAGTTCGTGGTTTGGATAAATGTTCCACTCGTAACATCAGGAATAACTAGTGGTTCCAAATCTTTAACGTCCTCAACCTGTGCAACCCATCCAGGTTTAATCTTCCAGGTATGAGCAAATTTCGATCCAGCCCTAGCTTTAAAGCCCGTATTTAGAGCCAGTTCCACATTATCCATCCTCTGATTAAGCACGGAGTTTAGTGCCAACTGCATAGTCTTTATCGGCTCTATTTCTCCCCTACCAAACAACTGGTTGGGATAACTGTAATCAACGATTAGATGAACTGGAATATCTCCATGGTTATAGGGATTGTCCCTATCCTCAATCAAGATATCCAGATCAGGCAAGTATGCCTGTCTCTTTTCCCTCGTTAACATCCTTCTCACCTTGAGTCTCCTCTTCTTGCTGTTCGTTCCCATCTTCCTAATAGTATTGACCACGTTCCCGTAATCCCTCTCGCTCGCATCCTTGTCCTTCAGTTTCTCCTCCACCTTCGCAAGGTTTATGAACGGTTTAATCTTCCCGTTATTCATACTCTTTAATTTATCAAGCGTTACGTACTCTTCGTAAATGAACCACTCCATCTCCTCGATACTGGTCGCAGCAGGATCAGCATAACAATCGTATAAATAAAGAGGCTTGAAGTATGGACAATCCCACACAACCACCTCTTCCTCAATTTCTTCCGTCGTGTTTTCATCAATGACCTCTACTCTCTTCTTTGTTCTAGTCTCGTATCTCCAGTCAAGCACACCAAACCCTATCCCCATAATTGCCATCTGAAGTCCCATGTCTCGCATCTTTCTCTTCATGTTCTGTCCAGGATAACTCCACTGCCAATCAAATAATGCTTGATTAACAATAGCCCCCAGATCATCCCCAGGTTCTACCCCAATGAACCTCCCCTTAGGTTCTCCACCAAACAAATGTGATGTCGTCTTCTCGACAACCTCGAACGCAATGTTGTCAACAACCTTACTTCGCCACTTGGATGATTGGGGATTCGTTGCGGGATCTAAGGAACCCCAGTAAAGGGATTCTAACTTCTCTCCTTCGGAATATACTGGCTGCCAATACTCGATAGCACTAGCATATCTCTCTTTGAGAAGGTCTAATGTCTTTTTGCTCATGATGTTTAGGTATTTATAGAATTATCATATACTCCACTTTCTATACTCGCAAGTATCATGTCCAATTTACGGGATTTATATAATCATCCTCCCAAAACTCATTCGGGTCCTCAATTTCCCCAGCCCCCTGGTAGCTCGTTACCATATACCTGATACTGTCCATGCTGTCATCATTAACCTTATACGGAGCTTCCCTTACAACCCCGTCCTCCCTCTTGTTCTCCAACCACCTATACATCTCAAACTCCTTAGCTATCCAGTCCAATTTCTTATTGAACATTAATGTCGGCTTCCCCGTATCAGCCCTAGTCCTAAGCATCTCCGCAACCTTGACGATTCCGTTCTTCACAGAATCCTTCCCCTTCTTAACGGGTCTAAACATCGCCCCCTCCCTTCTCAACTGTTCTATCATTTCGGGTTGAGCTGAGTCCGCCACAGGATTGGTTATCGTCCTACCCGCATCCTTAATCTTTACCAACCTCGCTATCTCCGGTATAACAAGCTTGTCCAAATACACCCCGTCATAACCATATATCTCCTTCCCGTCAGGACTTATGGCAAAGTAAATGAGTGCGGATTTATGTGCGTATCCAAAATCCAAACTTCTGGTGAATGTCCAGTTATCATCTATATAGTCGGGAATAGTCACCATGTGCTTCTCCCTAGAAAACTCTGGGTAAATTAGCCCACTCATCTTCCTAAATTCCCCCATGAACTCCTGCTCAAACGCATCCTCATTCATCTCGCTCCTTACCTCATCCAACTCAATCTTATCCAAATAAGGATTATCGTAACTCGTGAAATGGAAACTCTTGTACCTCGAATCCTCCTTCGTGTATAAATCATGGAAATGATTGAACCCATTAGGAGTCGATATCATCCATACCTCCGCTTTAGTATCCACTAACGTCGGCCTAAGAACCTTCCAGATCTCATCCCACCTCGTCATAAACGCCACCTCATCAAAGATCGCCAAATCCGTCTTAACCCCCCTAAGGGTGTCAGGTTCCACTACACCCTTCAAGCTCAATCTACTCCCATTGGTTAACTCCAGAACTAGTCCCTGCTCGTCCTTCTTGGTTATGGCCTGCTCTGGCACATAGTCCTTCAACATCTCCCAAACAATCTCCTTCGCCTGCCTATAACTCGGTGCAAAATAACTAACCTGCACCCCCTCATTCTCTGTCGCAAAATGTACCATCTTTAACGCCGCCACCGTACTTTTCCCAGCTCTCCTACCACAGTTTATTACCTTGAACCTGTGTGCATCCTCCCAGACCTCCTTCTGCCACGGACTCAGTTGTACTACCTTTTTATTCATTGAGTTCTATTATGTCCTTATTAATGTCCTTATTAATGTCCTTATTGTTGTCCGAAATACCCTGCAATACAATCAACCCCTTCAATACGATATTTCCCTTCTCGTCCGCATTCTCTAACTTCAACAACTCCCCTAAGATCTTATGGTACTGCCTCCTGATACTATGATCCTCTACCTCCACCATCCCCTCTCCATCATCTATCCACTTCGTCGCTTCCAATCCCGCCTTCAATTGCTTCAGGTACGCATCCATGTCCAAAGAATACACCTTCAGAACCTTCTCTACCTCCAATTCCCGCAACATCTTCTCCCCCTCTATCTCCGCTACCTCTTTGCTCGCATGAGGATATACAGCCAAATACGCCTCCTCTACATTCCTCGTTTTTATCCACTCACTAAAAAAGATAACCTCCGGTATCTCTACCTCGGCTATCTCCTTTTTCTTTCTCTTCATCTTGTCTTTCTAAAAACTTCTTTAATAATGTGCTACCCTCCATGGGATCTATACATAAGATCTTCATCACCAACTCCCAAAGTACCCCCTTCTTCCCATGCTCTAAATATAACCACATCTCCTCCCTGTCCTCCCTCCACTCCAATATATATTCCCGCAACATCGCTATCGCAAACTGCCTCTCTCCTCCCGAACGATCCGTCCCGTTCTTGCCCCCTTGACTCCTCTTGTACCTGTCTATCTCTCCTATTATCATTTCTTCAATAACATATTACATTCTTGTCAAAAACACAAGCGTTCTCGTATCGCCCCTACTATGCGTGTTTTCGGAACCTTGTCAGAACCAAATATACAAACTCCCCAGGAACCTTTACTTTTTAAAAATGTGTTTTTTTTGTGGGTGGGGTTTAACTACTAATATGTAGGGACCCACGCAGGGGGGTGGGGGGTAGGTACCTAGAATAATATAAATATGGAGCCACAAGACGTGTAGATGCCCTCTTGTAGTAAATTGTGGGGGTATGTTCATGTCGAGGAGGTCAACCGATTGTAGGGGCTTACAACTCGATATAAATTAACTGAGTATAATACATCTTATATACCGTTATCGGACATTGTTCGGATATCCGATAACGGCGATGGGTAAGGTCAGCCGAAGATTAAACAACAATCAAGCCATCTAAAAGAAGGTCGTATAACCTATAGTAATGACGATTTTCAATTAAATTGTTGACTAGCACATCAGTTTTTAACAAAGGGTGGAAATTTTAAACAAGCCACAGTCGTGGCTTTTAACCCTGTTTTTTCTATATTTCTAAATTTCCACTCTTCTAGAGTAATTTGCAACCCTCATTTTTCTTCAAAATCCCCGATCCCTTTGATATATTTCTACTTTCCCTATATAGATTATGATTTTTATTTAAAAAAATATATATATATAGGAAATGTACTTGTCAGAACAGAATATACAATGTAAACACAAACCCACCAACGCATATCAAGGTTGTGTCAGAATGAAATATACAAAAAAGCGATAAATTAGAAAATACTATAGGATAAAAAGCACACAATAAAAGCAAATCATGCGGGAATAAAAACAAAATAACCCTGATATAGTGCTTCTATCAACGGTTTACAAGGGAATCGCTAAAATTAGACAAACACGGAAACCTATTAGAAGAGTAGAAATATAGAAATATAGAATTTATGTGATCAATAACCAAGCTCAGAAGGTATTTAAAATTTCCACCAAGCTAAAAAAATAAGTGTGCTAGTTAACAAGTTAATCAAACACTTTACTTAATCAAAGAATTTAATTCAACTAATTAGTTGACAAGGTTAGTATATAAAGTATACAATTTAATTAATTAATTTATTTATTATTTTATACAAATGGGATATAACGAGAGCATTAAGAAGCTCAAGAAGTTCAAGTTAGCGATGTTGTTTCTAACTATTACAAACAACATCTTATGAGAAATCATATATATTCAGGTCAAGTTCAAAGGAATTTAAAGCAAAGGGAGAAGGAACGCACACGGATAACGTGGGTATTAATAGGAATAGCGTTTATCTTGTTAGGTATTTGGATCGTAATGTTAATAAATAATTATCTAATTCTTAATTAATAAACCGGGAATTCATAAACCGCACGTTATAAAACAAACCATGACAAACTACAAAAATTATAGACTTTATATCGGCTCAAACCTCTTGACAAGCGTTTTATAAAATGATTAACTTTATTATTCAGATGGAAAAAATGAACTCACCACACACAACTATAAATCATAAAACGGGCAGATCCCTCCTCATTCCATCTGATTGGGGTCTGTCCATTTTATCATTTATATAAATGGACGAACTCTGTACGCCTAAAATTAAAGCATTAATGAATGATTTATTAATCCCTCTTAATCCAGGAACTCCTCCTGAAATTCTATTATTGGCACTTGAGGTTAAACTGGCACACGTTCTCACGTTTGAGAAGTTTTACCTCGATACACCTCTATCTGATGACCAGATCCCCGTTAATCTCTATGCCCTCGTTCTATACAGATCTGGGGGCGGTAAGAATCGCATCATTAAACAGATCGATGGCTATCTATTATCCAGGTGGATTGAAAAGATCAAGTATGAGTGGAAAGCCTATGAGGAAAACAAAATATTTGACCTTCAAAAAGAAGCGGAACGAAAGTATACGGGCATGAAATCAAAACAGGCCGAGTATATTGACCAATTCTCACCGAGACAGGTACTCTCGGTTATGAACGATATGACCGTTGAGGGCTTTATCGCACAGCGTGAGATGCTCCACGATTGGGGAAAAGGGTCTACACTCCTTGTTCTCGATGAGTTTGAAGACTTCTTCCTCTCGGGAGATAAATACAAACAGGCGGCGTTATCAGTTCTCAAATCCGTCTATGATGTGGGAGACTATGAACCTAAAGGACTTAAAGGAGAGAAACAAGCAACACCCACTAGGGGAATAGGCTCTAATTGCCTGTTTACCGCCTCCCTTACCCGTATAACTAGAGGCTTTGGCTTCCAACGTATGAACAATATGCTCCTGTCTGGGTATGCGAGACGTTGCTTCGTAAGCGTTCCCGATTTACCCGATGCCCCTACACTAGAGGATAATATGCGTTTGCTAGAAACAACTACGAATTATAAGAATAAGAAAATAGAACTCTATGACCTCCTGGACTCTATGATTGGAAAGAATAAGGGCATTGGAATCGAACCGGATGCCCTCCAATACCTCATTCAGTGGAAAACGGATGCGGGAATTAGGGCAAGGACAGTTAGTAGCGAGATCGAGGCAGTCGCAATCGAGCATGATTACTGGAAAGCCCTTAAATTGGCTGGTGTCCTCTCTGTCGTGGAATCAAATAAAAAGAACGCAAAAATTACCATCGATATCTTGAGAGTCGTTAGGTCTCAAGTAGAGTTTTTCCATAAACAAATGAAGAAACTCTTAGTAGAGTCCAACGACATCTATGCTGTCTATGACTTTGTTAAGAAGAATCCAGGAGTAAATACTATGGGCATCAGGGAACAGGCATTCGTACCCAACAAGAACTCTTGGAAGTTATGGTGGGACGAGGCTTTGGGGATATTGTCGGAGTATTGCGAGGGTAAGGGGGAAATCTTCCATGTCGAAATTGTCGGAAAACGCACCAGAAAATATTATATCTTTACACCAGAAAAATACAATTTATTTTTAAAAACAAAATCACATGAGACTAAATAAACAAGAGAATGACTCTATGAATAAATTAAATCACGACACGATCAAAGAACTGATCGAACTCTATGAGCAAGAGATTAAGCAATATGAAATGGAAAGACTGAAGGCAGTTGACGAATACTTAAAACTCATCCCCGACGATACGGAAATTCCGGACGACCTTGACCTCCTCCTATCCATCCATGTTGACATAGAGTTAGCCAAGAAGGGTCTGTTCGAGTCTCGCTTAAAGTTTCTAAAGGGTTCTCTTAGGAGATTGTATAGAGAAAATCGAGCTGTAATGGGTCTGGAAATTACCTATCCTGTTTCAAAGGACGAAGCTAAGCAAGTACCCATTGAACAAATCTGTGAGCGACTAGGTATCGAAATTAAACGTAACTTCGCAAGGTGTCCCCTTCATGAAGAACGTACACCATCATTCAAGATTTATCCAGATAACCATTTCTTCTGCTTTGGTTGTGGTGCGGGCGGAGATTCGATTGAACTCGTGATGAGAACCCAGAAACTTTCGTTCCCTAAAGCAATAAAGTTTATTCTATCTTGACAATTATTTAATTATCTAATATACTTGTTTAATTATTAAAATATTTACCATGAGTTTAAAAATTGTATCCCATAAAGCCGAGCAAGATTTCCCACAACTGTCCGTATTCATGGGCTTTCCTAAGATAGGAAAAAGCACGGCCATGAGTAAACTACCTAGGGCGTTAGTGTTAGATCTTGAAGGAAAGGGTTATAGGGGAATAGACGTTGATGCTCTTGTACAAGCAACGGACATTAAGACAATTAAGGACGCAATCAAGTATTTCTTCTCGGAGCAAAATGATTATGACATCTTAGTACTGGATCACTTGAGAACTTTAACTGCTCTATTCGCAAGAGAGGTCACTATTGAGCACAACGTCAGATTCGTTGAAGAGGTGGATTTCGGAAGAGGATCATTCCAATTAAAGAATACAATTGATTCGTTCTTGAAGTGGATTAACGGACAGTTAGCCGAACATCCGGACAAGTATGTGATTATAGTTGCACACGCAACGGATAGGTCAGGGACTGTGAGACTTGATATTGACGGCAAGAACGAGACAATGGTCTTAGGGTTAGTGGATGCTGTCGGGTTTATTAATAGAGATTCGGACAATACAACTACAATAACGTTCAGGGCTGGATCAGGTGCAGAGTATGGTACGAGGAACAAGGCCTTGAGCGAATATTATGGGGAATTAGACTGGACGAAACTATTTAATTTAGCCAGAGGTAAAAATGAAAAACAAAAAAAAGCAAGCTAACTGGAGAGAGATTTTAGAGTTTACTGATAAGATAATGCAGAACGAGGATGAGGATGTTTTGGAGTTATGGCGAAAGTATATGAGGCCACTTTATAAAGAACTGGATGGACTACCGCATCCAGCAGAGTTTAAGAGACAGTTCTGCGACCATTGTGACAGAGTTAGGGGTAACAGGATGGGTAGTAGTTGGCAGGTATTGTTGAAGGATTATATCCAGCTCTCACCAGATATGAAGGAATGGCTTAGACGGAATGAAGATGCTTGGGTAAATAGTTTTTCGGATTAATTTATTTTTTATATTACTTTAAATGGCAACAAGCAAGAAAACGAACGAGGATGATTTCTGGAAAGTTCAGACAGGACCATCCACGAAGAAGGCTAAGGTAACTGGTCTTAGAAAATCATCAGAGGTTCCTAACTCTATCAAGGTTAGTCCTTACAACGATAAGATTGAGTATCCCATCTGGATTAAGATTGAATCCGATGGATACGTTGTATCAGAGGACTCCAGTACCAAGTCTACATATGCAAACGATTGGAATAAGAAGTTCTACATTAGGAACTACGAGGGTCAGGAGTATGTCGAATACACGAGACACGCTGTATTATTGGCACTCTTTAAATTAATAGAGGCTCAGGGATTAGAACCAGTTGACAACATTAAAGACCTTGAAGGGTTCGAGTTCGATGCGGTCATCGTTGGTTCGGAGAAGGGTGGCTTTATTAACTGGTACCAGACCTTGAGGGCTAATGGTGTAACAGTTCCAGAAGCAAGTGATTTGGCAAAGCCTAAGAAAGCCACATCGTTTACGAACGAAGATAAGGTTGACAACACCGAGAAAGTCATCGAGACCGATGACCTTCCCTTTTAAATTATTATATTAATTAATATGCAAATAATAAGAAAGACCATAATAGAGGATGAGAAGATTAAAGACTTCATCCTTGATGCAGGTGTCAAAAATATTGCAAGGGCATCGGGTGTGTCGACTGGATACATCTATGCTGTGCTTGCAAACAAGGTAGCAATGTCCGAGAAAGTTTACGATAGGATTTTAAAATATCGAGATGAACAAACTGGTAAACTTTAAGACAGGAGAGGTGATCGACCTTAAAAAATCGACACCTACTGAGATAACTGAAGCACTGTCCCTCCTAATCATCAGGAGAAAAGAGATACAAGCAATTGAGGCTAAGGTCAAAGACCATATCAAGAAGCTCGATCTTAGGTACGAGGAGAACGAGAACTTGACACTAGAGGCAAGATTCGGAATCGCTAGAATCCGAAAAACCTTCAGGGAGAGTTTCGACAAGAAGAAGTTTGAAGAGATGGCAACACAAGAGGAGAAAGAGATTCTTAAACAAGCCTCGGATATTGAGAATAAGTATAAGAAATTAACTGAAATTATTACTATGTACTAATGGACAACCTTGACAGATACCTGGATTGGCAATCATTTATGGGGGAGATATTTGAGAAATATTTTCCAAAGACAGTATTCGAGTTCGGACTTGGATTCGGCACAGAGTTCTTCCTGGACAGAGCCGAGAAAGTTTATAGCTTGGAATTGTTATGTAACCCAGGATATGAACCATGGTACGGGGATATGATCGAGAAGTATAAGGGACGAGAGAACTGGAAACCTTATTTGTTCAAGTGTGTGGACAAGATGACGGGAGTAACTAAACTACAAATTGCAAACCATCTTGTGAGGACAAAGCCAGACCTAGCGTTCGTTGACCCAGGAGTTCACTTTAGAGGGGAGATAGTTAACCTATGCATGAAGTACAAGGTTCCCCTAATAGTAGCTCATGATACGGGCTGTGGCTTTGACGAGAACGACATATATGGATGGGGCAAAATCGAGCCAGAAGGTTATGAGAAAGAGGAGAGTGCAGGAAAACAGGGAACTACTTTATGGAAATTAATAAAATGAGAGAAATAACTGAAATACAACCACCAGAAGGACAGAAGGTGTTTGAAGATATCGAGTATCTATTGACGGAAAAAGAGCATGGGCCGTATATTAGCGAATCGCTGGAAAGGGTTATGGAATATTCCAGAGATCTTAATAAGTATTTCTCAGCAACCGAGGTATGGAAGATAGAGGACAGGGCAGCTCAGGCAGGTATATTGCTCAATTGTCTGAATGGACTGTGTAATCTAAGTGTATTAATGATGCCATTCCTTCCAGACACATCTGTTCGACTACGAAAGATGTTGGGACTTCCTGTTCTCAAGACAGAGGTAGGCGTGAATAATTGGAAGGATGGTGCCAGTGGTTCGTACGCAAGTATAGAGGAGTTTCTTTTATCTAGTAAACTCACCTCTATACAAGATATATTGAAGACTACGGAAGAAACATTGAAAGAAGACTCGGCCATTAAGATGGGGAAATAATTAAAGATTCTAATTTATCAAGTACGCTGATGAAAAGAAAAAAAGAACCAAAACACCTACCCTTTAACGGAGACGATGAGAAGCTAACGTGGTTCGAGATGATATTCTCGGCACTGGTGATAATAGCGGTAGTGGGCTGGCTGATGCTGTTAACAATGTGGATGGCTATTTTATTTTAACTTTTTAATTTTAAAATTATGAAAATATATAGACATGGTGATGTAGTAATTAAACAGATCGCCAAACTCCCGAAAGGGCTTAAAAAGAAGTCAGATACCATAGTAGCCTATGGTGAGGCCACTGGGCATAATCACAAACTTGTGGAGCTTGACTTGGGAACGCTTGATGTCTTCCAAGGTAAAGACGGAAAGATCTATTTCACCGCCACCCAACAAGTCAACATACAGCACCAAGAACACAAGACCATAACAATTGATCCTGGCTCTTTTGTCATAGATATCGAAAGAGAAAGAGACCCGTTTTTGGAACAGATAAAACAAGTTATTGATTAATCATGATAGAGAAACTTACACCACAACAGGAACAGAAACAAGTCGAGGTAAGAGATTACTGGATAAATAAGGTCTATTCATGTGAGGAAACAAACGAAAGTTATGCAGAGGATTTGGTTGAATTTGTGTATAAACTTGCGGACTTGAAGAAGCCTAAGGTTGTTTTCGCTGATAGTCCATTGTCCGCCAATCTAGTAGTCCATGTATTGAAGAACCTTGACAAGACTAGTGTTTGGGATAGTGTCTGGGATAGTGTTGGGGCTAGTGTTCGGGCTAGTGTTGGGGATAGTGTTTGGGCTAGTGTTCGGGCTAGTGTTCGGGATAGTGTTCGGGCTAGTGTTTGGGCTAGTGTTCGGGCTAGTGTTCGGGCTAGTGTTGGGGCTAGTGTTGGGGATAGTGTCAGGGATAGTGTCTGGGATAGTGTTGGGGCTAGTGTTGGGGATAGTGTCTGGGCTAGTGTTGGGGCTAGTGTTGGGGATAGTGTCTGGGCTAGTGTTCGGGCTAGTGTTGGGGATAGTGTTTGGGCTAGTGTTTGGGATAGTGTTCGGGATAGTGTTGGGGCTAGTGTTCGGGCTAGTGTTCGGGATAGTGTTGGGGATAGTGTTTGGGCTAGTGTTTGGGATAGTGTTCGGGATAGTGAAGTTAAATTTTATGATAATCTGGGCTACGGAGAATCATGGTCACAGGGATGGCAAGCCTTCTCCGATTTTTTCACTAGACATACTGGACTAATTCCGCATGAATTATTTGAAAAATACATTGAATTGGTAGACAAGGCTAACGCCTATTACATAATTCCGTTCAGAGAGATCTGTATTGTAACCAGAAACCCAGTATATATCCACAAGGTTTGGCATAACAATAGATGGGTGATGCACGATGACGAGGGTAATTTGGCTATAAAATGGAGGGATGGATGGGGGCAGTATGTCTTACACGGAATTACACTAGAGAAAGAAATATACGAAAAGATACTTTCAAGGTCGGCAAGTTTCAAAGAAGTAATGAAGACAGCAAACATGGAACACAGGATGCTCTTCCTCAAGTACATGGATGCAGATAACCTACTCGAAGGTGCTAAAGCTGAATTGATAGGGAAGGGAAAACGAAAGACCGTACATTTTGATTATAGTTCTGCCGATAAATTAGGTGCGAAGATTAGCAGGAACGAACTCTATCTAGTCAAGGAGATTTTTAGACAAGACGAGTATTTTCTGAGGTACGAAGACCCGTCGACCGGACGTGTATACATATCATGCATTGACCCAGAAGTCGGAAAGACTGAGGATGCGGATATGTGCATGGCCTGGAAGTTGGGGCTGTCGAAGAAGATGTACATGGAGTTAAAGTTGGAAT
>ERZ761597.98-NODE-98-length-20299-cov-46.586100_pt1 | contig 20299 bp, 22 predicted proteins | sample MGYA00433093_ERZ761597 | MGnify/ENA primary metagenome ERZ761597 (study PRJEB28899, sample SAMN03785557) | bioreactor sludge metagenome | biome: EBPR Sludge; feature: EBPR Bioreactor; material: 0.22µm filtered reactor supernatant | place: Saint Lucia: Queensland... | reverse complement strand
GATAGTGTCAGGGATAGTGTCAGGGATAGTGTCTGGGCTAGTGTCATGGCTAGTGTCTGGGCTAGTGTCTGGGCTAGTGTCGGGGATAGTGTCAGGGATAGTGAATTAAAATACAGTGATAATTTGATTTATGGTGAAGCCTGGGGCTACGGTTGGCAAGCTTTCTACGACTTCTTTACAAGACGAACAGGCTTGGTTCAGCACGAGGTATTTAAGAAGTATATAGAACTTGTCGACAAAGCCAATGCCTACTACATAATTCCCTTCAAAAACGTCTGTGTTGTGACTAGGAATCCATCATATATTCACAAGACTTGGCATAATGACCGATGGGTCATGCATGACGATGAGGGCAATCTGGCAATCAAGTGGAGGGATGGATGGGGACAATATGTATTACACGGAATAACCTTAAAGAAGGAGATGTATGACAAGATCCTTTCAAAAGAAGCAGCCTTTGCGGAGGTCATGGCGAACGCCAACATGGAGCATAGGATGTTGTTCCTAAAATATCTGGACGCAGACAAATTACTGAAGGGTGCAAATGCCGAATTGATTGGAAGGGGAAAGCGAAAGACAGTTCATTTTGATTATAGTTCCTCTGATAAGTTGGGGGCTAGGGTAAGTAGAAACGAACTTTTTCTTATAAAAGGATTATTCGCACAGGACGAGTACTTTCTTCGGTATGAAGACCCATCAACAGGGCGTGTATATATATCATGTATTGACCCAGAAGTCGGAAAGACTAAGGATGCGGATATGTGTATGGCCTGGAAGTTGGGGCTGTCGAAGAAGATGTACATGGAGTTAAAGTTGGAATCATAAAGGTAGACGAACTTTAATTTTTAGTTAAGACAAATGAGAGACAAATCAGATAACGAACCGAACTATCCAACAGAAGAAGAATTTGAGCGTGTGTTGAAACGGTCAATAGAAGAAATAGCACCAGTATTAGACGCGTTATCAGATAATTAATTCTTAATTACAAGTTATGACAGACAAACAGATTGAGGAAAAGAAAAAGGAGTTTATCGATAAGTTCTCAACCACTATTATCAGAGAGTGGCAACCCTACAAAGTTTATAATACTTCCGATAAAGACCTTGACGAGGTATGGCAATGGATAGAAGAACTTATAAAAGAAGTTGAGAAACAACACGAAGAAATGTCGTTCGAGAGATTCAGAGAAAAACTATTATCTGATTTAGAAAAGAAACTAACTAACTAACTTATTAAGCATATCAAATGAAAATAGACAAAAAATTTAAAGGATTAAAAAATGTAGGTTGGAGGTATGAGTACGAGGGGAATATTGTTACAGAAAAAGCCTTAGAAGTTGACCTAGGTATGCGTCTATATGTGAGTGGGTCTATCGAAGCTGGTGAGTCTATCGAAGCTGGTGAGTCTATCGAAGCTGGTGGGTATATCGAAGCTGGTGGGTATATCGAAGCTGGTGGGTATATCAAAGCTGGTTGGTCTATCGAAGCTGGTGAGTATATCAAAGCTGGTGGGTATATCGAAGCTGGTGGGTATATCGAAGCTGGTGAGTCTATCAAAGCTGGTGGGTATATCAAAGCTGGTGGGTATATCAAAGCTGGTGGGTATATCAAAGCTGGTGGGTATATCAAAGCTGGTGAGTCTATCGAAGCTGGTGGGTATATCAAAGCTGGTGAGTCTATCGAAGCTGGTGGGTATATCGAAGCTGGTTGGTATATCGAAGCTGGTTGGTATATCGAAGCTGGTGGGTCTATCGAAGCTGGTGGGTCTAGTGGTATTTCGGCAGGGCTTTCAATTACATGCAGGGGAACTTTGACATTTGGTCTCAAGTGTTTTGCGGGTGTCTGTGCTTGGCGAGAAATAACCGAAGAAGAAAAAATTATAACTTGCGGAAAATTGGAGGGTGGGGTAATTGAGTATGGAATACTTGTAGAGACTGGACTTGATAATGATAAGAAAAAAGAATTGTTAAAAAAAGCAGATCAACTTATCAAGAAGGCAGAAGAACTTAAGAAGGAAGCAGAGAGACTTTAATTATTAACAAAGACAAATGACAGACAAACCAGATAACGAACCGAACTATCCAACAGAAGAAGAATTTGAGCGTGTGTTGAAACGGTCAATAGAAGAAATAGCACCAGTATTAGACGCATTATCGGTTAATTAATTCTTAATTACAAGTTATGACAGACAAACAGGAAAGAAAAAAGGAAAGGCGTTTTGCGTACAAGGTGGGTGACATTATCTGCAATATAGGACAGACAAATTACTGGCACAAGGTTGTCGAGATTCAGGGGGAGATAGTAATACTTACTAAACCATACTCAAGATATAGTCCCTCTTTCCCCCGATGTGTCCAAGAGGACAATTGGGGAATGGAGATGCGTACAAAGGATTGGTTAATCAATGGATATTACAATGTCATGGATATGACGGATAAGGACTTTTTTAAGAAGCTTTAATTCTTAACACAAAGTTATGACAGACAAACAGATGGAGGAGAAGAAAAAGGAGTTTAGAGAGTTAGAGGTTCAACTTCACAGAGAGATGAAAGAGAACGCAAAGGTTACAGGAGTTCACGATTTAGACGAATTAGATGAAAAGAAGTGGCAATGGATAGAGAAGCTGATTGAGGAAGTCGAGGAAAGTTTGTCACAGAATAGCGATTTCTTATTAAAAGCGACGAGAGATTTAGAGCAGAAGTCTTGTAACCATATGACCAACCTTGAATATTATGATGGAACTATACAATGCACTAGATGTTATAAGTTCCTTACTGGAAAAGAATATATAAAAGTTTTAAATAATTGTGGCATAGGTAACTAACTAACTTATTAAACTTTGTGATGAAAAAAACAACGAAATATGTATACGTAAAAGAGTCTCTAATACAGTCAATCTTGGCAGACATTGTAAGTTTCGGCTCATTCTTTATTCTTCTCACGATTAATTACAAAGTATGGGAGGGGGAAAGAATAGTAACGATATTTTTGCTTATTCTATGGTTGTTATTTGGGGCTTCTAAGGTTGGAATACTCGGAGAAAGAAAAGTTTTCCTTTCCGATGATCAGTTAAGGGACTATCTCGAAAAGAAGCGGAGAAAACTTAATTAACTTATTAAATGTTTGCGATGAGTAACAAAAAACATTCAGAGCTTAACGAATTAGACAGAAAAATAAGACAAGCACTACCTACTGGCATGGAGTCTGGAACTAAACTTAAGATTGAGTTTCAGGTGGGTTTTGAACTTTTTAACACAAGACGATATCACAATTACGAAACTTGGTCAGGTGGTTATTATCTCACCGAATATGATGTCAAAACTGGAAAGGTGTTGTTAAAAGTAGAGTCCGAAGACCTTGATGATGTAATTGATTTATGGCTACTTAAAAAGACGGAAGCTCTTAACAACTAAAGAAGTACATTGATATTGCTAGGTGGTAACACTAGAGGGAGCGTGACGCACCGACAGTAGCCTACCTAGCAATGTGAGTGTATTTGTTCTTCAAAACTAAATAGAATGCGGCGGTGGCGGAATAGGTAGACGCTTAGGAAACTGCAGACGAGATTGGCTAATGTTAACCCCTATGGGGTATGAAAGCAGTATTAGCTAGTTATACAAGGTGACTAACAAATCCTTGTCCGCCGCACTTTGTTTAGTTTTTATTATAGAAAATTAACGCATGGGTAGGTGGGGTTTTCACCCCTTGGTCAGTTAAGCCATGGCAGCAACTTAGAAACCGACAACCTACCCAGCCGTCAGTTCTTTAAAATAGAAACCAGACACAGGTGGTTTGCGTGGCGGAATAGGTAGACGCTAGGGCTATTCTCCCGCACCTAAGAACATAACGCCGAGAGTTGTTTATGTAGGGTGCAAATCCCTACCGCAGACCACCGCTGTTTAGTTTTTATTTAATAGGATGACCAACATAGAACGAGAAACAAGGATGCTCTATAATTTTATGAGAGCTACAAATACAAATATTAAGTGTCATCTTACGAAAGCATTTGATCCAGCCAAAGACCATTTCGTGCATACGACAGATGGTGTGTTCGAGGTCACTACATGGGAAGATGGGGGACAACCCATTATGATAGACCATACAGTGTATTTTATCAAAGAGCCAGAATGACCACAGACCAATTGATTGACAAACAATTTTATTTATTTATTTTATCTACATAAAAGACGTACTTACCACATTGATTATCGTAGTTGCGAGTATTATAATAACTCTGATAAGCTGTTATGGAACATTCATATTCCTACTATTCTTATTCGGATGATTAGATCAACAAGGAAGAAACACCAGAAGTATAATAATACCAAGACAGAATACGAAGGCATTATGTTCGATTCCAAGAAGGAACTCTATATGTATATCGCACTCAAGAAGTGGCTTGATGAAGGTAGAATTGAAAACTTGGAACTCCAGAAAACATACGAGCTTCAACCAAGATTCTCCGTTAGAAAGGGCAAAGTTTTGAGAATAAACAGACCCATTACCTACACACCTGACTTTGTCTTCTTCGATAAACAAGAGAACAGACTTCGTGTCCTTGATGCCAAGGGTATGAAAACAGAAACCTATAAGATTAAGAGAAAACTGTTTGAGTACAAGTTCAGGGAAGAAGGCCTATATATTGAAAATGTTATTCAAAAAAAATAATGGAAGGAGAAAGACGTGGCTTTCAATGGACACCAGATATGTTCAGGCAGATAGAGAACGATTCAATATTCGCACAAGGACTTATGCTAGATTCCCCGATAGGATACAACCTACAGGGCACAGAGAATGTGGTTCGATGGGTAGCAGTCAAGGGTGACGTAGAGGATTGGGCAATCTATTATCAGAATCCTAGTTATGGGCATCTTGCCTGGGACTTTGAGCAAGTCAAGCAACAAGGCGATAAACTACACCACCCAGTCTGGATAGGTAAGCTAGTACCTTGCGATAATAAGATGAGACAGTTATACAGACATTAATGGAAACTTTAAATCAAACACCACGATGGAGATGGGAAATGATAGAACATCTTAGACCTGCAACTATATTCGATTGGGGTACGAACGATGAGTTCATGTGGGCTGCATACAGGACAACAAGCGGTTGGATTGCTAAGAGAAGTATTGAGGATGGGAAAGGTTGGAACGTCAAGAGAACAGCAGTAGTAGGACAGGTACTACATCCACGAACTGCACTATGGCTTATCAATGGTGAGATGGAGATGCTAGGTGATTATGTAAATGATTAATCTGGGTCTATTCTTTGCTTCAGCATTTTAATCGCATAGTCGTTCTGGTGAGGCAATAATCCGTTTTGTCCTGCATTGTCAATATGGTCTTTTAGGTGGTCTTTCCAACAAAGTAAGCGACCATTTTCTGGGTCATTATACCAATCGTTATCTCTATTATGGTCGTAATGAGCACATTGTAAGTGTTGCGTAGAGCCACACTCGACACAACGACCACCGTCTCTTTTCCAAATTTCCTGTCTAACTTTTCTCGTAAAAGCGAATTGACTTAGTAGTAGCCCCGTCACAGCCACAGCCCCATAAAGTAAAAGAGGGACGATTGCCCCTCTTTCGCTTATCGGTTCACGTACATTACTCTCCACTTTAGAATTGTGTTAAGCCTCTTGTTAAGACTGCGTTGCCAGTCTGCTCTCCTAGCTTGTGTAGCATCTTATCTAATGCTCTCAACACCGCCACCGCAGACACGATCCCTATGCTTCTCCAATCAATTGTCCCCGATTCTAGGGATAGGATAAGTAGGGGTAAGGCAGCAAGCAGTGCTACTCTCGCAAGTTCTGTAATCCCTTTCACTATTGGGTCTTTGTATTTTTTCATAGTTAAAAAAAATAACTAAAATAATTTGTGGCAAAAGCATCAATAGAATGATTGCCAGGATAATGTCAGTGTTTTTTGATTTGTTCATAGTCTTTCAAGACAGGTCTATCTTATTTTCTCCTGCTAGTTTTTCTAAGTAGTTCTCTAAGTGACTCAAGCAATTTTCTTAATAGCTTTATATAGTCCTCTTTGTTGCCTTGCTTTCCCTCTTGGCATTTTGCATAAGCCTTTATTAGTGCCTCTTTCTCGGTAAGCAGTGTTTCCTTTTCCGAGGTGAGCGTATTGACCTGCTTATTTAGATCCGTGATTGTAGGCTCGACATTTGCGAGTTGTTGGTTGCTCTCGTCTAGCTCCCTTTGTAAGTCAGCGATCTGTTTGTTTTGTGCTTTCAGTACCAGTTCAGTAGCTGCGGCACTTGCCTTCAAACTCGCTCGTTCCTTCACAAGCACATCAAACATTCCCCTAAGTTCTGTCCTTCCGTTATGGATCATCCACAAAACAGAATCCCCACCATCCTTGACGTACTTTGCCAGATCCCCACGAAGCCCGTGAGCTTCAAAGAATCCAAATAAATCGTTGAATCCCGACTTTGCCTCCTCGTATGTTTGTTTTAATATTTCCACTGTATTTTTTCCTAAAGTTAAATCCTTCCAGGTAGACCAGGACTTCCAATGTTGGGAAGTGAAGCCACCCGTAAGTGCGAGATTGATTGATCTATCCATATAGTTGAGAACAACGTCCCATGCCCCATTAACCTCAATAGCAGTATGTAGATGTATTGCACCGCCAGTAGCTAGATAGCCAATGTCTGTCCCTCTCTTCACGAATCCAGACTTCTCAATAATGCAATGCACCAACACTAATCTAGTGAATCCCTCTCCTCTTGCGTATGAATATGATTGATGACCGAGGTTGTTGGCACGGTAGTAAATGTCCATATCGCAAGGGGCGATCAGGCGTGTACCACTTGTGGGTACGGCATCAATGGCCTTGCCACCTTGTAATGCTCCGTGAGGACTCTGAGTAATCGTGAATGTATTGCCAACAAAGAAGTTGGATAATTTCATAATTTGTCTTTGAAAAATATAAGGAGTCCGATGATGATACTGAGGGCCACATTACCAGGAACCAACCAGGTTCCAATCCTAATTAACAATTCACTATTCTTCCTGAAATCGGTATTGATTTGGTGTTCCTTTATTAGTTCGGTGGCTACAACTAAATGGTTATCTAATTTCTCCCGTAGAGTCTGCAACACCGATTCAGTCGTGTCAATTCTCTTGTTGATTGCGTCTACCGCTACAGGGAATGACTTAAGTTCTGTACTGATACCATCCAAAGTCTTCATAATCCACTCCACGTTGGTTTTGATTACTGCGATGCTATTCGATTCCTTATTATCCACAATTTGATTTATTCCAAATTAATGATATCTATAATGTTCCGGGCTGTCAAACCTCCTAGCAGACGAGGATAATACGTCTTCTGCCACTTGCTTCGGTGTATTCGATGTAACAATTATGTGGGCCGTTTGCTGTTCCGCCAGATGTAAATGGAGAGGCTGGTGTTCCTCCCCCTGGATATGCTTCTGCCGCATAATGCACAACACCAGCATTGTTATCCCGCTTATATTCGTAAGATGGTGTACCTGGATCGTCTGCCCAGAAACCTATCCAATATGCCGTACTTGCTGTTACCGAAATTAAATTAGCCCCAGAGAAGGGAAACTCGGTTAACGTGGATGTAGTCCAGTCAACGGCCACTTCGTCAGACATGGCTAAAAACGCACCGCCATCTGGAGTTCCACCATTGTCTGCAAAGATTACCACCCTAACTTCCGAGGTGCTCGCACCCGTTACCCTCACCCTTCCCCAGCCTGACGTAATTGTTCCGCTTGTGGTTGGGGTGGCAGTTGAAAGGTAGATGCGATCACCAGAAAATGTTTGTACATTAGCACCGTCAGTAGTTTTCCCGAATGTCGCCATTATGCGTTTTCTCTATAGTAAATTGTGATAGTTAGCGATGTGGGTGTACCTGATATTGAGGTTGTCTCAATTCCCAAATAGTCACCAGCATCTAGACTTGCATTACTAAATGTTGTTGATGTATTGACCGTTCCTGCGGTAGCTGTAATATCTGCCGAATGCACATCTGTTGGAGTACCACCATTAGCATCCATCTCCACCGCTTGTCCTACCCAGTTAGTACCACCTAGACAAAGATATGACACTTTCACCAATGTGACTGCTACGTCAAACCTGTGAAGTGGGAAATCATCTCCCGCTACTGGTGCAAGTATTGTTACAGACTTTGATTGAATAGGATTAAGTACCACCTCGGCTGCCCCATCATAGAAGTTCAGAGTCTTTGAGGTGCTGTCAATGCAAACCTCCCCAGTTGCATCAACCGTTGTACCGCCTGCTCCGTTCGGTATTTCAAAACTTGTTTTGCCACCTAAATCAATTGATGCCGGTAGTGACAATGTCCATGTTCTGTTTGCTGATAGGTCTTGTGCACCTGCCGAAGAGGTTATCTCGCTTGCTGTTCCTGCTACTGTTATTGTGGTTGCGTGTGCAGCCTTAGTGTCAATCTGAGTTTGAATTGCACTCGTTACCCCGTCCACATACCCCAATTCTGTTGCCGTTAAAGTACCTGGTATTCCATCTAATACATTCAACTCGGTTGCGTTAGACGTTACTCCATCTAGGATATTCAACTCTGCCGTGGTAGACGTTACCCCATCTAGGATGTTTAGTTCTGTCGCTGTGGCAGTTACCGCCACGTTCTCGTTAATCTTTGGACTTGTAAGAGTCTTGTTCGTAAGCGTATCGGTGGTTGCTAGTCCCACAAGAGTATCTGTTGCATCTGGCAATGTAAGTATCTTGTCCGATGCCACTGCGGCAGAAGCAATCACGGTTATTTTATTCGTACCGTTATCCGTATCTTCGTGAAAATCTAGTGAAGAAGCACCTGCTGCTGAAGCTTGTACCCAATTAGTCGCCAAGGACGTTAAGTCGGCGTTGTAGGCTTGTACATCCACCCCGATTTCAAGGTTTACTGTCGCCTTGAATGTCGCCTCGTCTGCGTCATCAATAATAGATGCCCCAAACGCACTTATTGTCGTGTTGGCTGGTAGTGAAAGTGTTTTCAAGTCTGCATCTACCTCGCTATCCATTAAAGCCCCTGCGGCTGTTACGTTAGCGGTATCTGTTACGTCTGCACCCGTTTCAATTCCTGCTAATTTTGTTTTCTCCGTTGCCGAATACACTTTGTTGGTAGTTCCATCAACGTGATTATCGGTACTGAACGCATTAGCTGCCTTATTAAGCGGATCGTATGTTGCTGCCAACATATCTCCACTTCCAGATGGTGTGCCCCAAGATGCGTCACTACCATCAGTTGTTAGGAATTTCCCAGAATTACCTGTTTGATCTGGAAGACCCCCAACCGACAGACTGTCCAAATATTCATTAAGCCTTTGTCCGTTATACTTAACTTCTTTTGCCATGTGTTCGTGTCCCCAAGGTGTTCTGTCATCAATCAAGTTCTTAATTTCTTTATCCGTTAATCCACCGTTTCTTTTTGCCTCAGTTGTTTTCTTCGAGATCTTCGCAATTCTTTCGGACACTTCTTTGAATTTTCTATTAAGTTCTCCCTTTGTATAAACCACTTCTCTTACTTTTCCAACCTTCAAATCAACGAGAGCAGACAATTGTGTCTCAAGTGTGGATATTTGTCTCCATAGTTGTTCTATACCGCTATTATCGTTGCGTAATGCCCCTAGTTTGGCGATATTATCCCTTGCGATACTTAGTTCGACTTCTGACCCTTCTAGTCTTTTTAGGAGCATTGTAGCTTGGCGTTTTACGTCCTCGATCTCTGAAAATTTCTGTTTAACATTATTTTCTATTTCAACCCTACTTTTCCTAACAGTCTTGTTAAGAGTGATATTACTTTGCTTTTTCGCCTCTTTAATTTCACCCTCTAGGAGTTTATTTGTCTCCTTGATAATTTCCTCAAGAGTTCTTTTGGATGACCATAAACTTTGTGTAGAAATTTGACTGTCATTAAGTGGTGTATGTTCTTCTTTCTTGTATCCAGTAAGTTTGTCATGTTCGTAAAACTTACTTTCCCCAACAGGAAACATATCAAACTTTCCCTTGTTATAGAGAAAACCCCAGCCATCCTTCTTATGGGTTATGTCAATGGGGATATTTCCAATATGCGAGGCATTCCACATAGGCTCTTCGTGATCGGGTTTACTTCTCGCATCTATGTTTTCAAGAGTTTGTCCCAACTTCTCAAGGGTTTCTTCTAGTTTGTTTTGCATAATGTTTATTTTTCAAAGTAAATTTTTTGATACTTCTCTTTCAACCTTGCAATCTCCTTGTCTCTCTGTCTTTCCGATAATGACTGATCTCTGGATATACTTCTCATCTTAGATTCTATTTCATCTAGTTCGTTCTTTTTATCGTAGTATGCGAACTTTTGTCCCAACTCTATATCAGGAGCATTCGTTTTGATACCAAACCCTAGATCAAGTGCTGTCGGCAGAATCTCCCTCCTATTCCCATATCTATCAGGTGCACCTGTGATTGCGTTACTTACTTTCCCAAACTCCCTGAGTCCTGGTTTAGGACCCAGTTGTTCGAGTGCGTATTTCCCATACTCCAGGGCTTGTTTGCCCCTAGTATCATATTTATCCGCAATTGGTTGACCATAATAGAAACTCTCGTTCTTAGCTATTTCTATCGGTGTCCTTACAAGTGGATTACCCAACATAACTTCTAACGGTGTTGTCCCCAGTGTATCGCCAAAAGGATAAGTATATTGCAAATTCAAATACCTAGAATCCCCCTTCTCGTTTTTCCAGGGTAGTCGGACATTGAGCCCTCTATTCTCTTTTATATAGTCCGGCAAACCCTGCTCTTCCCCTGGCTGTGGTTCACTCAGTCCCTCAACAGCCCTCTTCACCTTTGGTAATGTTGCAATCTTACCAGTCCTATTTATAAGTGTATCCCAAGCAAGTTGGAGTGCAAAGTATTTAAATGTCATGAACGGCATAAAGTTGTCCCTGAAACCAGCCAGTCCCTGTGGTAATGCACCATAGTTAAATGTTGCCTTATCTGCGAGTCTGATAGCTTCGTCTATGCTTTTGCCCTTACTTATCTGGTATTGCACCATATTTATCTTATTGATGTCACTCGTGTAAGCATACATCTCTTTACCAGCACCAAGTCCTGGTATGAATGTCTTAACATTGACATCAGTGAACTTGTTTAGTCCGTCTTGTGCAACGTTTAGTAACGAGTTATCTACCTTCCCAGTAGCTTTAGCCAATGACTTTGTACCCTCTTGTGCAGCAAAAGTATTCGCAAACACACCCCTCTCAAGCATTGCTTTGTATACGGGTCCTTGATTTCGATATTCCATAATAGCTTTGGGTAGATCAGCGAGTTGTCTGGCTATTGGCATAGGGGATTCGGAGACCGACATCAAGATCATGTCTCCAAATTGGTTTCTCGATACAGATGCAAAATTGAGTGGTGAGAACAACTTTAGTTGTTTCCAAGCGTTTGTGGCTTTAGTTAGCCAGTTATTCTTAACACTCAATATTCCAACCACATCCTCGTAAATTGAGTCTGGGACATACTTACCCATAAGGTCTCCGTATCTCTTAGATAGGGGAATTTGTTTATAGAACTTCCCTTCTGCCCCCATTGCCGCAACTTCTTTTGCGGTTTTGCCAAAGTGCTTTGTTGTTAGGTTTAGGAAGTTTTCTGTGGTAACTCGATTCAAACCCTGTTCAATAGTCTTAGCAATCGTAATGCTTGCGTTTTGTACCATGTCCCTGGTTATTTGTTGTTCGTATGCAACCATTGGTAATTGGTCTCCAAACAACTTCTCTAGTTGTGGTCTTAATTTTCTTGCGACCCTGTTTTTTTCTTCGAGTGCGGTTTTACCACCCAACAGTTTCTGGTATCTATTGAGTACCCCCGTATATTCCTTAGCATCTGACTTACCCATCATATATTCAATTGCCCTAAGCTCATCACCCTTGGCCATTTTGGAAAGTCCCATTTCTAGACCAATCTTCTGAGAGCCTTTGGCAACCAGGTCTAATCCTTCTATGGTTCCTTGTTCCTTTACGACTGGGTAGAATTTTCTAGCATAGTTTGGATATCTCTCTGCGGTTTCTCTCGTTATTACCTTGGCCTTAATGAGTCCTTCGGTAACGACCTCTTTCTCTAGTCTCCTAAATGGCTTTACGATATTCTCGTAATCCTTGGAGAAATTTGTCGCATCCACAGCACCCATAAAGTGTCTTTGTAATAACTCCTGGTCTATGTTTTTGCCTAGTTTCTCCATAGTTTTAACCGCAGTATCCATTTCCTGGTCAAATGCTTTGGTGAACTGTTTCGCAGCTTGTTTCGTAAGTCCCGTTGGTAGGCCTTTCGCAAGAAGTTTCGCAGCTTCTGGTGCATCGTCTGCGACCTTGGCTGTACCATTCACTAACACCTTGACATAGGTTTTCATGTCCTCAATTCGCCTAGGGTCAACGCTCCCCTGTAAGAACTTGTAGATGGAGTCTGATATCTCTGCCCCCATAGAACGTTGCAACTTATTGACCGCTTGCTCTGCCTTTGATAATTCAGGAGTAAGCGCTCCAAACCTTTTCAATACAGTCCTGACTGGGCCCACTTCTTTCGCAGCCTTTATAGTTGGTTTAATTAGGTTGTCGGTTGCACCAACAGCCTTCAATCCCTTACCTGCAACCTTACCAGCGGCCTTAAATGGTGCACCTATGGGAACGTAGTTTGTCAAGTCACCAGCCACCTCTAAACCAAACCCAGCCCCTGTCCTGACTGCATTATTATCCAGTATCTGTCGTATCTGCGGTGAAACGTTGCTCCTGATCCCCTTTGGGTCATCAAAGACCTGGGATACAACACTCTTTCCAGTGTAATTAATATCTCCACTAGCACCCGTATACATATCCTTCAGATATCTAACGGGACCACCGACAACGTTCTTGAACAATTCCTTTCTGAAGTATTGTCCTGCCTTTCCCTGGTCTCGTGCCCTCTGGAAGTTTGCATAGCTCTTTGCGATAGGATACATTGTACCACTAGTAATCTTATTGAGTGGGTCAAAAACGTATTTGTCTAAAGCTCCAGTTGGCTTAGGGTTGTCAGGTCTGTATGTTGGCAAGTCTTTTACGTTATAACCAATCTTATTCTTGTACGCAGTTGAGAACGCACTCTCCGTGTTTTTCTTAATAGGAGTAGCCACATTCTTATTCAGAGGAGTAGCCACGTTCTTAGCCTTCGCCTGGTTGGCGATCATTCTTTTTATTAATTCATCATCAGTTTTCTGCATCTATTCTATGATTAAGGTAAATTCATATTACCCCCCGAGGTACCAGTATTACCGAAGTTGAATCCACTGTACTGGTTCTTTAATCTATAAAAGTCCTCTATGGGAGCACCAGGGTTCTGATACTGCCAAAGTGTAATCTCACTAGTTGGTACATCATTCTCATCGTCTGGTGCAATTAATCCGAAATATCTTCCTACATCGAGGAAGTTCATTCCTGTACCCTGTAGATTCGGTATTTGCGACTTTAAGTAACTCAATTTGTCATTTCGTGTTGTCATTCCAGCCCCCTCCATATTCGCCAGGTTCAACCCTATATTGTTAAGCAAACTGTTTTGGAGCCCAGACATCTGTTGTTCATAGTTGGCCTTGTTATAACTGGCAGCAGCAGTAGCTTTGGCCTGGCTAATACTGAACGAACTGTCTGCCAACCATTTCTCAATCTCAAGCACTGCCTCGTCGGCATTCATTCTTGCATCCGTTATCGCCTTATCTTTTTCCCTCATGCTGGTTGATTTATTTTGTTCAATTTGTGCCAACACATTCTGAAGTGTTCTCTCTAACTCTCCGACAGCCTGTTGTGCGACTATATTCGCTGCACCCACCTTTTCTACCTCAGTATCCCCAATCTGTGTTAGTCCCTTTTGTAATTGAACATCCAGCCTATTACTTAATTCAAGAAAGGCAGAGCTACTCCCAGCTCCAGTTGCCCTCGTTCTTCGTCTATTCTCAAGTATCAAATCCTGATAAACATCTCTCGTGTCCCTAGCTTCCCCTTCTGCGGTTCTCTTCGTACTCGCAATCGATTGATCTCTTTGTGTATTCACGTTCTCTGTTCCAGCTTTTGCACCAGCTCTTGCACTATCTGCCTGGCTTTGTAACCATGTCAATTGATCTTGGTAGCCCTTCTCTGTATCTCCGATAAAAGCATCTCTTCTCTGTCCGACAAGTCCCTTCTGTTTATCTGCATACTCTATCTGTTGTTGTTTCAATGTATCCAGTGCCGACATACCTCCACCTCCTCCACCTCTGGATGTCGAGGCACCTGCAACACTCGGGTTCCAAGGTATATATTCAAACTCAGGGCGTGCCTGCAATTCTTTAGCAGCACCTAGGCCATTTTCTGCAACACTCTTTCCAATCCCTGCACCAATAGATGCACCAATAGATGCACTAGGGTTATACCCAGTTAATTTATCGTTAATCCCGAGACTATACCCAGGTGTTCGGTCATAAGGCGTTCCATTCCATATTGCTGGCAAAACCTTTACGGGGTTTGCTGCCTTAATAGTATCTTGATATTTACCGAAAATGTCTTTCCCCTCATCCCAGACACTTCCAAGTTGACTTTTTAATCCTGCCATTTTCTTAAAGTAAAAAGTTAGTTAAAAGTTTATAAATAAGCACAGACTGCCCATATTTGAGCTGTCTCGTAAGCGTTTTTTATTCCAACTGCTCCGATGCCCGAATTAGGTGTCCCCACATTTAGGTAATAACTCACCGCAGTATCTACGAGTTTGTATTGTTCTAACTGAATATGAGCATACTGTTGTTGTGTTCCCGAGGCTCCTGACTGTGCATTGTATGTCGAAAAAGTTGCGTCACTCTCTGAATTGTTGGCCGTTGATAAAGTGCTTCTCGAATCCCCGAAAGTAGATGCTGACCTGTTTAGATACAAGCAACACTTATACCCTAGTCTCCATGCACCTATAGGAACAGCTATGCTTGCTGAACCTAGATTATACCAAGTCCCTGCCGAAGGGGTTGCCTGTTCCCTATCAGTTGTATCACTAAAAGAAATTGTCCATTTAGTTGGTGACATGGGAAATCCATGCGGACTCTTTTGGGTCGAATAGTATGGGCTTGTTATTGCCGCATTTGCCAATGTATAGTCTGTACCACCATAGACGGTTACTGTTGTGGAAGGATCGGAATATTCAACCTTTGTTACAATAAAATACTTAGCGGTAGTTTGTGTTAATTTAAGTTTCATTCCCGCAGAGTATTTTGTAGTCTTGTCCCCTGTGATAGTAAATGTGTTCGCACTTGCGTATGTCCACGTTTCGTTTGCTTCAATCCAGCCACTTGCTGTTGTTGCATCCAATGCCAATGAATCAACCGCACCAGCTTTGTGTGTGCCTGTATCGCTATGTCCAACCTTGAATTGATCCGTAAGTCCGTTTATATGATCATCAACGATTATATCTTTAAAAGAAACACCTGAAGCATGGGCTACTGCGACCGTTCCACATAGTCCCCTACCGTTTGTTGCAATAGTTAATACGTTACTTGAAACACTCTCGACATAGACAATCTCCCTTGTTGCCTCATTTTCTTCATCGATGATACCATAGCCACCAGCAGCCTTAGCTCCAGAGGCATCAACTACATTAACAGTTGTTGCACTGTTAGTTATCGAGCCATCCAGGGTAGTTGCAAGCCTGTTCCCTATTGCGTATGGAAGATTCGGTTTATTTGCCATATTAGATTTTTAATAAATAATTTCCCCTCTAGGATAGTTCCTATCAGGTTTTAGTTTAGCCTTTACCCTAACATTCAATAGTGATGCCCTGCTCGAAACCGTACTCCCTGCTACCTCTATGGCAATATTCCCACCAACTGCATCTGGTCCCTGTTTCAACAACGGTAACCTTCTCCTGAGTGTGGCTGGTGCAATCTCTCCACCTTCGCCAACCACGTCAGCGAAATGAGCTACTCCGAAATGTCCATTACCGAAAACACTGTTTGCCCCAATCCCCTCTATGGACGAACTATACATGAAGGGATTGTCATCTATCCACGCTGTTATGGTGACCACACCACCGACTAATCCGAACCTCAAGTCCGCCCATAAGAACTTCTTGTATCCAAACGGGTCTTCAAACTCAAAATTCTTCGTCTTGTAATTCCACAGTATCGGGTCTCCCTTATCAGTAGTTAAGTTCTCCTCAAACTCTGTCACTCTCATGTCTTGGTTGTCAAGATAGATTATGTGTTGATCCGAGTTCTCGTCATAGAATACCGTAGGACATTCGGCATTAATACCGCTATCCCACATCGTGAATCCCAATCTCTCCCTATCATATGACAGTGCATAATTGTTGGTACTACCACTACCATTGGAATAAAATACTATATATTTTCCGTCACTATATACAGCATAAGCCTTTTCGTAGTTTGCAGGGACCAGTCCCCTCAGCGTAGGTCTTACTCTTGAAGATATCTCGTTAGTTCTAAGTACATCAAAGTAATTGGGTTCATTTCCCAGTATGTAGATAGCAGGTCCACCACCAGCTTTTCTGCCCAGGAAGAACAAGTCGTTCTCCACAGGTGTTATCGTATTATGAGAAATACACCCAATACCCCTGACAATGTTCCGCACAGTCGGGGCAACGCTATCCGTAAAGTCCATCTGCCACACGCTTCTCTCTTTAAATATCACCGCTTTATCTTGGTAAAGTGATAGTCCAGATATCCTTCCATCCGAGCTGTTCTTGGAGATATCTATGTAGCCACCACCATCTCCAATTAGGAAACTTTCTGGCTTATCGACACCAGCAGAGAAGTAAACCCTAGAAGGTTCTTCTGGGTCTCCAGCAATAAGCAATGCCGTCTTAAACTCCACAATGTATTTACCAATAGGTCCTCGTGTCCCGTTCCCGTTCGGTGCAGGGAATACGGACGATGGACTCTTCTGTCCTAGATCTAACCATTCGGATACGGTCTGTCCATCAACCTTCGCTAGGAATCTCTCGTCTCCCGCAATCGTACCAAAGATATTATACCCGTCAGCGTTCGTCACGGGTGTCCATCTTACTTTCACAGAGTTTCCCTCGTTGATGGTCTGGGAAGTAGGATTCCAGTTATCCCTTTGTTTATTGACATAGACCGTATATGTTGAAGTGGCATTCGTTTCGGATATATTGTTGAATGCGGAAACCCTATAAGAAACTGGGTACATTCCGCTAGTAAGACTGCTACCAATTGTCGCCCAACCAGATGCTGGAGCAGATATGGCATCAAATCTATACATTGTCGTCCCATCATACTTAGTCAACTCGTCAACACTATTTCCCAAGTAGAGAATATTGTTAATGAGTCCACCAGACAGTCTCGAATTGGTTGCGAATGTTACTCCCGGAATATTCGTCCAGCTATCTCCTACTAACTTCTTGCCAACACCGTTCCCAATCAGGACAACCTCGTTAGTTCCATCTGAATTGTAGTATGAAAATAAGCCCTGTACGGATGTTATTGATGGATCGTCTCCGAACGTCTGTGTACCTGGTCTGCGGTATGGACTTCCTTCGTCCTTCAGAACAATGTTATTGCCAAGAGTAAGCTCATCGTCCCTTATCTTGGTGTCGGACATCAGGGTATTGACCCCTCTAGCCCAGTTATCAAAGGATTTCTCTTCAACCTTTGCCTCTTTTGCTTTTAGTGAAGGAACTCTTCTCATTTTAGAACTCTCCCATGCCAGAGTATCCCATAAGCTCTACCTCTGTTTTAATTGAAAAGTCTTGTTGGAAAGAACCTTGAGTTTCGTTGGACAATGCGTCCTTGAGTTCTTCTTCCGCCCTTCTCTCGTAGTCCAGCCCCTTTGCATTCTCATCATCAACCTTGAATATCTCGGCAAGCGTAGCAAATATAATATAAAGGGGATTCGGACACTTGGTCACATCTGTTGAGATACTCATGACCGCCTTGTCTGTCCCCGAAGTATCTGTTGCGTAGTAATTAGAATAGTATTTCAAATATACCGTTACAACACTCTCTGGTGTAGGAACAATATTTAGGTGAAAACCATTGGATTGGTTTCCTGTTACATAACATACATATTGATTCTCTCCGACCTCGTCCCTTCTGACCAGTTTATAATGAACATCTCCAATCACGACATATCCACCTTGTGTTAACGACAGTGTTCCACCGATACAATCGGCTGGTATCTCTATATAGGACTGGTTCGCAGTCGTAGATACTTCTGACTCTTTTAACAGAACACTCCAGATATTATTGCGTCTAGCAAAGAATGCTCGTTCGTAACGATTGATGAGTTTAGTTCTTCGGATGTATTCGGTGTCTGTGGTAGCGGGAGCAGATGAAGCGTTGTCGGCATCTAGTGCAATTTGATCTTGAATTTCAGCTAATGTCATTGTTTATACTTAATTACTCAATGATATAGCCAAGTAATGTCGAGTCGCAAGTTAATCCTTAACCCCTATTTTCTTTTTAATTTCTCTGACCTTGTCCTCCAATTCCCTTGCTGGAATACCCCTAGAGCTTGCGATAAGAGCTAGTTGCATCATAAGCATTTCTTTGTTTCTCTTCACTTTGTCTATCTTTTTCCTTCTCATAACTTCTTCAATTCCTTCCACAAAGCATCCGCATACATTTCGGAAGTGTAGTTCTTCATAATAAAATCCCTGCCATTCTCCGCCTTGGCTATCTTATGATCTCTAACCGCATTCCTGATCGCATCTGGATCAGGGTCAACTATCATCCCAACCCCACTAGCCCTAACATATTCACAGTTTTTTTCATTGTCGCTAGTCACTATGACTGGCTTATTCATGCTCATCGCTTCGAGCGTAGTTCTTTGAGAACCAGCGTCGGCAGCAATTACGACTGTCTCCGCCTGAGATATTAAAAACGGCAATACCGAATATGGCACTTGTGGTAGTACCATTGTTCCGAACTCCAGACAATGATTGAGGGCTATTCGTGATGTCTCATCATCGAGTATCGTCCCAACCGCAAGTCCCGTTTCTCCAACAGCCTCTGCAAATAGCTTGTGTCTTTTCCACCTAATAAACGCAGCAGGATATATTGCTCTAAAATGTGGATACATAGTAATGGTAGGTAAGAATAGCCCCTCGTTAACACCGAAAGCTCTCTTGGCATCTATCCCTTGTTTCTTGAAATCGTCCACATACTGCTGGTTCTCAACGAATATCACATCAAAGTTTGCCTTATTGCCATGAGATACAGCACCCCCTGCAAAACAAAGTGCGGTAGGCTTGTTGAATTGTTTGATAGCACCAAAGCTCGGTCTATCCAAAGAACCCCAGCAAAGAATGATGTCTGGGTCAACCATATCGATGGTATCGTATATCTGAGCTGTATCTTGTGTAGCAAGCGGTATCACCTCCACATCATATTTGAGCATCATAATCCTAAGAGCCCTGGAGAGTCCATCGTCCCATGACTCGAAGTCTATCGAGGATACGGGAAAGTCCCAGTTAAAAAATATTTTCTTCTTCATGATTTAATAGTTTACTAAATAAATAAGTAATAACATTAGTTGTAACTGCGTTTCCCAAACATTTATACCTCTGTGTATCGCTTAATCCCTCTGTCCAACCGTCTGGGAAACCCTGTAATCTTTCACATTCTGTTGGTGTCAACCTTCTAATTCTCATGTCATCTTTTAATAAAGCATCCTTCTGTAACGCATTTGTGATACAACCCGATACATTTTCGCTAGACTCTACTAGCTCCCTATAACCATAATTAAAGGGCGTTAAGTCTCTGCCCTGTTTCTGTGCCTCTCGTCTAAACTCCCTGCCCTTCTCTGTTCTTATCCATCTCATTGCTATTTTCGGTTGCCTATTACCACCCTGCATTGTATTTAAGGCCGGACTTACCCCCTCATCACCATACACCCTATTGTTTGAGTGAATTGGGTTGTTCATTTGTTTAATAGATTCCGCACCACTTTCTCTGATAGGAAATACTTTTCGTCTGGTTTCTCCTCCAAGATATCCGATAATGAACACTCTTTCCCTATTCTGGGGAACTCCAAAATTTTTGCTGTTAAGTACCTGCCATTCAACGAAATACCCCAAGTCGGTGAGAACCCCAATAATTGTCTGGAAAGTTTTGCCTCCTTCGTGAGATAGTAAACCTTTAACGTTTTCAAGTACCACAAGTCTTGGTTTTTTTTCGGCAAGAATCCTTGCGATATCAAAAAAGAGTGTTCCTCTTGTGTCGTCAAATCCTTTCCTTTTTCCAGCAATACTGAAAGCTTGGCAAGGAAATCCTCCAACCAAGAGGTCAAAGTCTGGGAGTTCTC
>ERZ761597.97-NODE-97-length-20391-cov-404.210022_pt1 | contig 20391 bp, 27 predicted proteins | sample MGYA00433093_ERZ761597 | MGnify/ENA primary metagenome ERZ761597 (study PRJEB28899, sample SAMN03785557) | bioreactor sludge metagenome | biome: EBPR Sludge; feature: EBPR Bioreactor; material: 0.22µm filtered reactor supernatant | place: Saint Lucia: Queensland... | reverse complement strand
GGCCCCGCCCGCTGCGCCGCCCGCTCCGCCCGCCGCCCAGCCCACTCCGCCGCAATGGGCTTTCCCGACACCGCCCGCCGCTCAACCTGCCGCTCAACAGCCGGCCCCGCCCGCTCAACCTGCCGCTCAGCCCGGGCCGGCCAATCCGCCACCATGGGCTCAACCTGCCGCTCAACCTGCCGCTCAGCCCGGGCCGGCCGCGGCACCGCCCGCTCAGTCGGCGTCCGTCCCGCCTTGGTTGCAGAATAACAAGGCGTAGCAATCCTTCCCGCCCTCTCGCGAGGGCGGTTTGGTGGAATCTTTGCGAGCCACTAGCCCAGTTCAGTGAAGCCTGAACCACCGTTTCAAGCCGACAAGGGCGGCTAGGTGCGTGACAGCGATAGCAAAGGTGTCCCGGTTCGATCCCGAGCGCGCTCGCAAAGATTCCACCAAACTAACAGGAGCAACAAATGATCCTTGCGACCAAAACCCTAGCAGCTATCAACGATGCTTTGACATCTGATCAAGGTTCAAAGTTTCGCGGTTTGTTGAAAGGCCTGATGCCCTTGGCGGGCGACGCTTATAACACCGAAAACGAGGAATTCCGGACACACTTGGGCGCCTCGTTGATCGGCCGGAACTGCGACCGCGAGCTCTGGTATTCCTTTCGGTGGGCAACTAGCACGAAGTTTGATGGGCGGATTATTCGCCTGTTCAACCGCGGGCATCTCGAGGAACCCCGAATGGTTGCTTTGTTGCAAATGATCGGTTGCGAAGTATGGCAATTCGATCAAAACGGCAAACAGTTCAGGATCAACGGGCACCGAGGCCACTTCGGCGGTTCTCTTGATGCCGTGGTAAAAGGTCTTCCCGATCTCCCGGACGAACCCTGCCTGGCAGAGTTCAAAACGCACAACGAGAATTCATTTGCCAAGCTGACTGAGCAAGGGGTCGTTAAAACCAAATGGGAGCATTTCGTCCAGCAACAAATCTACATGGGCAAAAATTCTCTCGGCTGGTCGCTATACATGGCGGTCAACAAAAACACCGATGAATTGCATGCCGAGCTGGTTATGTTTGATCCGATCATATATGCCAAGTACGTCAAGCGGGCAGAAGACATAATCGAAGCCGTAATTGCTCCGAGAAGAATAAACGAATCACCGTCTTGGTACAAGTGCAAAATTTGTGACCACAAGGGTGTCTGTCATGACAGAGCAGTTCTACCTGCTCGTAATTGTCGCACTTGCTTCCATTCTCGTGTCGGGGATGCCGGGGAATGGTTTTGCATTGAACCAATGGCTGACGCCGCGTTTGGAGATAATGTTCCGCTAACAGCAGACGACCAACGGCGTGGTTGCGACAGCTACGAAATGAACCCAGAATTCAAGGCTTGATTGTGATCCTCCGGGATTATCAAGAAGCCGCTGTTTGCTCAATCTTCGAGTATTTCGCCAGCGGCAAAACGGGAAATCCAATTGTGGCCATGCCCACCGGCACGGGCAAATCGATTGTGCTGGGTGAGTTCATTAAACGTGCCTTGCAAACATATCCCGGGACACGAGTCATGAAACTAACCCACGTCAAGGAACTCATAGAACAGAACGCGAGCAAATTGAGGCAACTCTGGCCCGAAGCGCCGCTGGGTATTTACTCCTCCGGGCTCGGATCCAAGGACCAAGGCTGTCCGATAACGTTTGGCGGGGTCGCCTCAGTTGCGAAAGCGTCACCTGCAATTTTCGGCCGCATTGATCTTCTCTTGATCGACGAATGTCATTTGGTTTCTCAAAAAGAGACCACGATGTACAGAGTCATTATTGATGTTCTCAAATCGATCAATCTAAGTCTCAAGGTTATCGGATTTACCGCTACTCATTACAGATTAGGTCACGGCATGCTAACAGAGGACGGTGGAATATTTACCGATCTCTGTTTCGACATGACTCAAATGACTCCTTTCAACTGGTTTCTGGATCAAGGATATCTTGCCAGGCTAGTCCCAAGGACCACGGCAGCCGAGTTCGATTTGTCGAATGTCAGGATCAGCGGTGGTGAATACAAACAAGATGATTTGCAGGCTGCGGTTGATAAAAACGAGATCACCTATGCCGCTTGCCGAGAATTGTGCCAATGGGGACAAGATCGGGAGCATTGGCTGATATTCGCATCTGGCATTGAACACGCAGAGCATGTAGCAGATTGTCTGGGAAGCATGGGAATCCCGACAACCATCGTCCATTCAAAAATGGCGGAGCAAATGCGCGATACTCGGATTGCTGAGTTCGTTCAGGGCAAGTATCGGGCCATGATAAATAACGGCATTCTCACCACCGGTTTCGATTTCCCGGGGATCGATTTAATCGGGATGCTCAGAGCAACACTTTCGCCAGGGCTTTGGGTTCAAATGCTCGGTCGGGGAACGCGCCCGGTCTATGCTTCAGGATTTGACTTGAACAATGCTGACGGGCGACACGCTGCCATCAAACACGGTCCGAAGCAAAATTGTCTCGTGCTTGACTTTGCCGGTAATACCCGCAGGCTTGGTCCGATCAATGATCCGGTGCTTCCGAGGAAAAGGGGAAAAGGCAAAGGCGAAGCTCCTGTCAAGATTTGCGAAGCATGTGGAACTTACAACCATGCAAGCGTTCGATTTTGTGAAGGTTGCGGAACAGAGTTTGTCCGGCATCTCAAAATCGGGGAACACGCTGGTACAGACGCATTGATCGCCACCGAAGAAGTCAAGACCGAGGTTTTCAAAGTCGATCGTATCACATACTCTGAACATCGAAAAGAAGGTCGTCCGTCATCATTGCAAGTCGCATATTACTGCGGCCTTCGCATGTTCAGAGAGTGGGTATGTTTTGAGCACGAAGGGTTTGCCGCAAAAAGAGCCCGTGATTGGTGGCGAGGGCGGGCTCTCTGCGACCCGCCGGCGACTACTGCCCGCGCAATAGAGTTGTTGGACACGTTAAAAGAACCCACTCATATTCGAGTTTGGGTAAAGTCAAAGTATGATGAGATACTAGACCATGATTTCACCGGCACTGCTTTTGGAGATCACAATGACCCGTCATGAGAAATTGAAACAAATCGCTAACGCTCAAGCCATCATGCACCAAGAATTCCTTGACCAACAAGTTCTGCGGTCTTGCCTCAATTGTGACTCTTTTAAGCAGGAAACCGAGACCTGCGCATTGTTCAATGCAAGACCGCCAGCGAGGGTCATTGTTCTTTCATGCGGGGATCAATGGGTCGGCGAGATCCCATTTTGACCTTACACACTTGCCGCATGCTGAGAGTTCTTGCCCTTGCCCATATCAACCCATGCCCGCCGGGAACGGGCGCCGTCAAGGGCAAGTTTGACCTCCTGTGCCGTGTTGAATTTTTTTTTTCAAAAAGCTTCTTCTAAGAGGAAAAAAGTGGTGCCAACTATCGTAGAGCCCTTATAATGGACCTATGGATCGGCACCCGCCGGCCCTCCCACCACAGGAGCCCACAATGAACGCCACCGTCACCTACCTCGTCACCAGCGCCTTCATCACCTCAGTTCGCGAGTTCAAAAATCCGTGGTTCATCGTCAATGATGGCTATGTGGTCGGAGCGTACGAAGGCCGGCAAGCTGCCCGCGATGCCAAGGCAGCCGAAAACCTCGTTGGCAAGATCGTTTCGCAGAAGGAAGTCTCGTTCGAAATCGAGGCCGAACTGATCGAAGCCGAAGAAATTGAGGCCGAAGAGGCCAAGCCGACCGGCTTCGAAGAGCACGGTCTGACCCATTGCCCGGTTTGCGGAACTCACCTCTCAAACGGAGTCGGGGAACATGGGCAAGAAGTGAATGGCAAGCCTGTCAAGCACGCCGAATTCAAGTATTGCTGCCTGGCTTGTGAGGCCGAGTTTGGCCCGGCCATCGAAGCCAAGGTCGAGACCAAGACCAAGACCAAAGCCAAGGTCATCGAGAACCGCTCAAAGGTCGAAAAGCCTTGCCGGCTGGTTTGGGACCTCGCCGACTCGATGCCCGGCGCCCGTCGGAAAGACGTCATCGCGGCGGCTGAAGCCAAGGGCGTTGCTTTTTACACCGCCCGCACCCAGTATCAACTCTGGGCCCAGGTCCAAAAGGAAATGGCAGATCGCGAAGCTGCTGTCAAAAAATGAAAAAATCAACCGGGGTGAAGTACAATCCCGGTGATCTGGGAGGGAGGGGACGACACCCCTCCGACCCGACCGGCGAATTCTACGGGGATAAGCATTGGCCGCTTCCTCTTGAACATGAGAAAGGAAAAAGAACCGTGTCGAAATACATGCTCATTGATGTAACCACAGTTGAGAGAACTACCCTTCTCTTGATCGGGTCCGGCCGGCAGGCAGCCTTGATGGGTCGGTTGTTGAAAGCACAAGGCGCAAATGTGATTGCTCCTCCGTTGGAAGGCCGTGGGTTTTCCAAATTCAGCTTATCACAGCTTCAATACCTGTACTGGAACAGCACAGGTAAACCGCCAGTTTCCGATTACGGTGAGCTTGTCATCGCTTGCCTGACGGCTTTCGAGGAAATGCCCGTTTCCGAGGTTTCGGTTGAAGAGCTTGAAGCTCAGGTCGCCAAGCTCGCCCCAACAGAAGCAGAAGGAACTGGCGAATTTGAAACTGCAACAAAGCCGGCGACGTCAAAGCAATCTCCCAAGACGCAGGGCAGAAAGGCAGCTCCTTCAAAACCGGGAGAAGCGCCGCCCGCAACCTCAACTACTGGAAGAGTTTGGGTCATCGCCGATCGCGTGCTCGCCTCTTGCTCTGACATAACGGCAACCACGGATTGGAAGCCGATCCGTGAGGCTATCATTGCCGCTTGCGAAAGCGAAGGGATCAACAAAGCAACCGCGGCGACCCAGTATAGCAAGTACAAGGCATCTAAAATCGCTGCCTTGAAGTCTTGACCTTTCAACCGGTGTTCTGTAGTATTGCTGGGCACTAGTTGAACATTTTTCAATTTTCACCGGAGACATTAAATGAACCAAGCAACCGAAACTAACGCAACGCAAGCGAATCCCACTCCGCCGGCCATTGTTCCGAAGGATGTCGCCAACGGCGTCACGCGGCCGAAGGCCGGATCGCTGACCGCCCGCGTTTGGCAAATCTGTGACGAGCAATCCACGATCGCCGGCGCCCCAGCCGAGCGCGCCAAGGTCATCGAACAGGCTTCCGCCGAGGGCATCAATGCGGCGACCGCCGCCACCCAGCATGGCAAGTGGCGCAAGTATCACGGGCTGGTTGCCGACACGCCGGAGGCCAAGGCCGAGAAGGCTGCCGTTGCTGCGAAGGCCAAGGCCGAGAAGGCGGCGAAGAAAGAGGCCGCCGCGAAGGCCAAGGCCGAGAAGGCCGCCGCCAAGGCCAAGGCGGAAGCGGAAGCCAAAGCCGCAGCCGCAGCCGAACCCGCAGGTACGGCAGACGTTGGCACCGAGACCGGCGAAGTTGTGACGGACGTCGCCGCTGTCGCGTAATAACTTTTCCACGGTTTTGAACAAAAGGGGGAACGAGCAATTGGCGTTCCCCTTTTTCTTTTAAGGCTACCTCCATGCTCAAAAACACTCAGCCGATCGAGAAGCAAACCCTCCACAATCATTCCACCCTTGATGTCCATTCCCTGTTCTATACGATACAAGGCGAGGGGCCGTTTGCCGGGCATCCTGCGGTATTTGTCCGCCTCGCTGGTTGTAATTTGCAGTGTCCCATGTGTGACACCGACTATACCAGCGACCGCAGCATGGTAGACGCGCACGTTCTTGCTGCGAAATGCTACCAATTGGCAAACCCGAACCGGGCGGTGTCGAAAACCCTTGTGGTCATAACCGGCGGGGAACCTTTTCGTCAAAACCTTCGGGAATTCGTCGTTCATTTGCTAAACGACGGGTTCTTGGTTCAGATCGAGACCAATGGAACACTTTACCAGAACTTGCCGTGGTGCGAAGATTTGACCATTGTCTGTAGTCCGAAAACCGGATCGATCAACAAGGATCTTCTCCCGCACATCGACGCCTTCAAGTATGTTCTGAGTGCGGACAGTATCAGCCCTTTTGACGGGCTTCCAACCAAGGCTCTGGATCATCCAAACTCAGGCAGGGTAGCACGCCCGCCCACTGGGTTTTCTGGTACAATTTACCTGCAGCCTATCGACAACCATGGCGGGGTGTTACTCACAGAGCACTTGGACGCCTGCGTTAAAAGCTGCATGACGCACGGTTACACTCTCGGGCTTCAACTGCACAAGCTCATTAACCTTCCATAGGGGAAAGCATCAAATGAAAAAACGGGCTTTGGTCGTATTGTCGGGCGGACAGGATTCGACGACCTGTCTCTTCTGGGCGAAGCAACACTACGAAGAAGTACATGCCATTACCTTCGACTACAGGCAACGGCACTCGATCGAAATCGAAGCGGCTATCGTCATTGCCAATATGGCTGGGGTCGGCGAGCGTCATGAGATTGTCAATATCCCGGATTGTCTCGTCTCGACCAGCCCGCTGACCTCCGGCTCGAAGTTGGAGCAATATGAGAACTTCGAGCAGATGGATCGAGTGATCGGCGATCGGGTGGAGCTAACCTTTGTCCCGATGCGAAACATGCTTTTCCTGACTATCGCGATGAATCGGGCAGTCGCACTGGGGCAGGGCACCGACGTGATAACCGGGATTTGTCAGGCGGACAATGCCAACTACCCAGACTGCACCGAGGCGTTTCGCATGGATTTCGAACAAGCGGCGAACCAAGCCCTGCAATCAATACCCGATCCCAGCAATCCGCTCCATCGGGTCGTCGCCCCGCTTATGTTTATGAGCAAGGCCGAAACGGTCAAGCTTGCCCACAAGCTTCCGGGATGTTGGGGAGCCCTCGCATACACGCATACCAGCTACGACGGCGGGTATCCTCCGGTTGATATGAACCACTCCAACGTTCTTCGGGCACAAGGGTTCCGCGAAGCCGGATTACCAGACCCGCTGGTGCTGCGGGCAGTTTTCGAAGGGCTCATGAACTATCCAAGCACCGAGAACTACAGTGACGAGGTGATCTTCCGGAATTCGTACCTGTAGAAATGGCCCATACCAAATTCCGCACTCTGACCAACGAAGAGCTGCTTTCGCTTGTTCAAACCGCCCGCTTTCACAGTCCGATTATTGACGAGTTGGCTTCGCGGTTTGAACAAGCTGAATTTGGCGAGAGTGACGTTTTAGCGGAAACTGAGGAATCCGCGCAAAAGCCAAGAGCGTTCGCTTGTCCCATTTGCAATGCCGAACTTTTGGGATCTGTGAACTTGATAGATGATTGTGTTACCGTAGAGATCAGAAAATGATAGTCATCAAAGCAAGCCGTTACCACGACATTTCAGTCGGACATCGTGTAGCCGGCCACGAAGGAAAATGTCAGCATTTGCATGGCCACAATTATCGGATTCACTTTGAAATCGAGGGTCCGAAGCTGGACGCCATCGGCCGCGTCCTTGACTTTTCGGTCATCAAGGAACGGCTTTGCGTGTGGTTGGAAGCCACATGGGATCACAAATTCCTGGCATGGGCCGAAGACCCGCTGATGACCGAACTCGTTGCCCCGATCACGCTCCCGCCAACTTTGACCCCCGCGGAGCGTAACTTCAGCGCCGAACTTTGGAAAATGATCGTGGAAAGCATGGTTTGGGTTCCGTTCAATCCGACGGCCGAGAACATGGCGAAATTCCTGATCGATGAAATCGGTCCGGCTCAATTGGAAGGAACTGGTTGCACGCTGACTTCGGTGATGATCGAAGAAACCCGCAAATGCAGCGCAATCTGTCGTCTGGAGGTTTGACAATGCTTACATTGACCCACAAAACTACCATGGAGTTGGTTGAGGCTCTCGCTCGAAAGATTTGGGAGTGGAGGGCCGAGAGTTACGATCTTCTCAAGGTCTATCCAATTCCAAGAGGCGGGATTCCGGTCGCCTACGCGCTGCTTCCGTACGTTCATTCGACGATAGTAGATCACCCAGCAGAAGCGGACATCTTCGTCGATGACTTGATCGACAGCGGAAGAACTCGGGCACGTTTCATGGAAGCGTATCCGGGCAAGGAGTTTTTTGCCCTGATCGACAAAACCAACGCGGCCCCAACGCCAGCTAACCTGGCCGGCTGGGTGGTTTTTCCATGGGAGGTCACTGCCGACGGAAAAGATCAAAGCGCGGACGACATTGTCGTTCGGTTGCTCCAACACATTGGCGAAAACCCGAATCGGGGAGGGCTAGCGGATACGCCTCGTCGCGTACTCAAGGCCTGGCAACACTGGGCCGGCGGGTATGGGGCTGACATCCCGGGAATTCTCAAAACCTTCGAGGATGGAGCGGCCTCGTGCGATGAGATGGTGGTGGTAAAGGATATCCCTTTCTACAGCCATTGTGAGCACCACCTGGCCCCATTCTTCGGCACGGTCACGGTTGCGTATGTCCCGAACGGCAGGATTGTGGGCCTCTCGAAGCTGTCCAGAGTGGTGAGCGCCTTTGCTCGTCGCCTGCAAGTACAGGAACGCCTGACTAACCAGATTGCCGACGCCCTGCAAGAGCATTTGGCCCCGCTGGGCGTTGGAATTGTGGTTACCGCACGACACTTGTGCATGGAATCCCGCGGGATTGAGCAGCAAGGATCGACAACCATTACCAGCGCGCTCCGGGGTGTCATGCGGGATTCAGCATCGGCAAGATCAGAGTTCTTGGCATTGTCCAAGAAGTAGTTGCCGACTTGGATTGACGGCGAGACAATGAAGGTTCCAACTAACCCACAGGAGAACCCAATGCCTGACTACTACGAGATCCAAATTTCCTCGAAGCAAAGGAATCGGCTTGTTGAAGCACTGCGCAAGTTCAACAACACTCATCCCGAATTGCCTGCTGACAACTGCTTTGACCTCGATACTGATCATCCAGAAGCACTGGCCAACATGCTTGAAACCCTCGAGGAAGACTGTCTGAATTGCCTGGCGATGTAAAGGTTGCCTTTTGGATCGGTTGGTGAGATTTCAAAGCTTACCAACCGACTAATTCGAAGGAGTCCGGAATGATTGAGCACGTTGCAAAAGTCTCTCTCCATCAAATCGCCCTTTTACGGGCCGCAAACCTCGAGGTAAAACACGATGGCCACATTTATCGCGTCTTGACCAGAACTTGGTCGGAGGTCGAGACTTTGCATCGGATAATTCCTGATCCAGAACACGCACCGAGCTTTCGCAATGGCGACTTCCGCATCTACAAAGCAACGGTGACGCAAGTATGAGCTTGCGACTGTACCTCGCCGGCCTCTATACTTCCAATTTCGACTTGGGAGGAACGGTCTTCGGAAAACTAACCGATCCGGAAAAAGAAGCCCGGATTGGTGTCAAACACTATCTCGAGTCATATCACTACATCCATCGAGAATCAGCGATTAAGAAAATCCGACAAGATGGCAAAACGGTATTCTTGGACTCGGGAGCGTTCTCAGCTTTCACCAAAGGCGTGCAGGTCGATCTCCCCGGTTATTGTGAATATGTGAAAAAGAACGCGGACATTATCGAAGTCGTCGATGGAGTGCTTTGTGCCTCGGTACTTGATGGGATTGGTGATCCCTTGCAAACCTATCAGAATCAAGTGGCAATGGAGTCACTTGGCGTCAAACCCTTGCCCTGTTTTCACTATGGCGAGGATGAAAGGTATTTGGAGTTTTACATTGCCAACTACGAATATGTCACCATTGGCGGAATGGTGCCGATCTCGACGCCGCAGCTAATCCATTGGCTCGACCGAATATGGGAACGACACCTGACCGATGGATCAGGTCGGCCCAGAGTCAAAGTGCACGGATTCGGTTTAACGACGATGTCGCTTATGAAACGGTACCCGTGGTTCTCGGTTGACTCTTCGACCTGGGTACAGAACGCGGCGAATGGAATGATCTTTTTGCCAGGCGTCGGCACGCTAAACATTTCTTCTAAATCCCCTTCGCGAAAGTTCGAAAATCAACATTTGACTACGTTCACCGAAATACAAAGGCAGGCAATAATCGAGTACATCAGAGAGCTGGGATTTGACCCAGATCGTCTAGCTGATGAATACGTGAGCCGTTGGGCGTTCAATTGTTGGGCATTCACCAAAGAAGCTGAAGCTAGCACTCTTGAAACTTACGAACGGGCTCAACCTGAACTGTTCTAACATGGAAAATTAATGCTTGACGCTTTGCGCTTTGTGCAAGGAGCGGTGGCCAAGAAAGACTTTGTCCCGACTCTCCAGCACTTCAGAATCGAAGGTGGAACAATCCGCGGCTACAATGGGATGATGGGTCTGTGCTGTCCCATTGCTCTCAATCTTGATGTTTGTCCGAAGGCAGTGCCGTTTATCAAAGCAATCCAGACGTGCAAGGATACCATCGCTATCCACATGACTGCCGGCGGTCGGCTCAGTATCAAATCTGGAACCTTCAAAGCTTTTGTTGATTGCATCAATGAACCATTCCCAGAGGTGTTGCCGGAAGGGCAGTGTATTGATCTGAAAGGGGAATTGCTGGGAGTTTTGAAACTGCTTTCTCCGTTCATCGCCGAAGACGCTTCCCGTCCATGGGCAAGGGGAATTTTGCTTCGAAACCAATCCGCATTCGCTACCAACAACGTTTGCCTGATCGAATATTGGCTTGGCTATGATTTTCCAATCGAGCTGAACATTCCAAAAGCAGCGGTCTCCGAATTACTTCGCATTAATGAGGAGCCAACTGGTTTGCAATTCACCGAGTCAAGCGTAACCTTTCATTTTGCCGGACAACGGTGGCTCAGAACTCAAACATATTCGACGATCTGGCCGGATCTTGGCAAAATCTTTGACCAGCCGGCAGCCCTTGCGCCCGTGCCTGCGGGCTTGTGGGAGGCAGCGGCAGACTTGGCCTCATTCACTGACGACATGGAACGCGTTTTTATTCGAGAAGGTATGCTCGCGACAAGTTCGATAGAAGGCGAAGGGGCTGTTATCGAGATTCCGGGGCTGCTCGAGCCGGCGTGTTTCAATTTGAAACAACTGCGACTGCTCGAAGGGGTCGCCACCTTGCTCGACTTGAGCAAGTATCCCGCGCCTTGTGCTTTTCGCGGCGAACGAATTAGAGGGGCTATTGTCGGGATGCGGGCGTAATGGCCCGGTCTGACATCTGTGGATTCTTCTGGGACGACACCCCGCCACCGAAGCCGCCGAAGAAAGAAAAGCCCAAGTGTATTCCACCCGAGCCTGTCTGGCTGCTTCCGGACTACCTTCCGGGATTGGATCAGGCATTGGCTCACAAACCGGACCTGTTCAACGATTATGAACTTGGCCAAGCTGCAATAGCCGGCGATCGACTGGTCTGGGACATTGAATGCTATCCGAACTACTTCTTGGTGGCCTTCAAATCCTTGACAAGCGGCAAGATCGTTTATTTTGAAGCAGACGCCGAGCATTCGCTCGACATTGCCAAACTCAACTGGGTACTCCAGTCGTTTCTGCTTGTAGATTTCAACGGGAATAAGTACGACGTTCCGATTGTCTCAATAGCGGTCAACGGACGCTCAACTGCTGACTTGTTCGCAGCAACTGACCAGATAATCAACGGCGGGCGGGATGTCAGACCACATCATGTTCTTCGGCGCTTCAAAACCGAGCGGTTTAAAGTCAATCATATTGACCTGTTCGAGCTTGTTGCTCTGCATCCTTCGCTCAAGCTGTTAGCGGGTCGTTTGCACGTCAAGCGAATGCAGGATCTCCCGTTTGCAGCTGGGACCATGTTAAGCCCAGAGCAAATTGCAATTACCCGCTGGTATTGTTTCAATGATTTGGACAACACCGAAGCGCTGTATCTCGAACTATCGCCCGACATCACACTCCGTGAAAAAATGTCGCAACGCTATGGGGTTGATTTGCGCTCCCATTCAGACGCTCAAATTGCCGAGAGCGTGCTAACGTCTGAAATCTTGAAAATAACAAAGCAGAAACGGCTGCAGCGCCCGACAATATCGCCCGGAGCGATGTATCGGTATCATGTGCCAGCATTCATCCAATACAAAAGTGACTTGATGAACTGGGTGCTGTCTCAAGTCAAAGCCGCATGGTTTCAGGTCGGGAACAAGGGCAAAATACTGATGCCGCCCGAGATCAAAGGGTTAAAGATCCAAATTGCCGACGGTCTCTACAGAATGGGAGTCGGCGGGCTGCATAGTTCGGAAAAGAAAACCGCTCACATTGCGGGCGAAGATTTCCTTCTGTTAGACCGGGACGTTCGTTCGTACTATCCAGAGATCATACTCAAATGCCTTCTAGCTCCGACTCATCTCGGAATGCCGTTTCTGAGGGTCTATGGTCGGCTGGTAAGCGAACGCCTTACAGCAAAAGCCGCCGGAGAAGAAACTACGGCAAACAGTCTGAAAATCGTGGTCAATGGATCGTTCGGCAAACTGGGCAGCATGTTCTCAGTCTTGTACTCGCCCGACTTGCTGATCCAAGTAACAATCACCGGACAGCTGGCGTTGCTGATGTTGATCGAGCGGCTTGAGCTAATCGGAATACCTGTGGTCAGCGCTAACACTGATGGCGTGGTTGTCAAATGTCCAAAAGCAAGGGAAGCTGAGTTGAATTCGGTAATCGCTCAATGGGAAGCAGACACTGGCTTTGAGACTGAAGAAACGCGCTATCTGGGCATTTTTTCCAGAGATGTCAATAACTACTTTGCCGTGAAACAGAAACGTGGTGAGGCGCCGGGAACATGGCTTACTGAGGCAAGTGGCTGCAAGGTAAAAGGCATTTATTCAGAGCGTGGGTCAAGCAGAAATAGCATCCTAGCTAAAAATCCAACCACACAGATTTGCAGCGATGCGGTTCAGCGAATGCTAACCACAGGTATCCCGGTACATGAAACAATCTACGCTTGTCGGGACATTCGGCGTTTCCTGTCGGTTCGAACAGTCAAAAGCGGTGCGGTCAAAGACGGACAATATTTGGGCAAAGCAATCCGCTGGTACTATGCGACCGGGATCGAGGGCCATATTGTCTATGCAAAATCCGGCAACATGGTTCCCAGATCGATCGGGGCGAAACCTTGCATGGAACTGCCTTCTGAATTTCCGCTAGATGTTAATTACGAGTGGTATGAGACCGAAGCGTTGAAAATTCTGGCCCAAATCGGCTTTCTCGAGATTGAGTTGCCCGAGGACGAGGACGAGGACGAAGACGAGGACGAGGATGAGGATGAAGATGAAGATGAATGAACTGGTTGTCTTCTTGGATTGAACCTGTACAATGTAGGTATTCAATCAATACAGAGGAGGACGATCATGAGCACAAAAGGCATTGGCCCCGGATGGTTTGGACCGGTTCGGGTTAGCCGCGTCATGTCGTCATCTCATCATGCTGCCGGTGATTGGTGCGTTGAACGGCAATTTGGTCGGGTTGCGACGCCGACTTGGAGAGCCATATCCGGTCATTACACCGAAGAAGCTGCTATCAAGGCAGCCGCGGCATTTACCAAGCGCGTTTCAAAGTAACCAATCGACCTGCCACGGAGACAACGATGAGAATGTGGATGACCCCGCCCGAAACAATGTGCCGCAAGCACTTGCTAGGCGAACATGTTGAACTACACATGTTTGTCGGCACGCTCAACAAGGGCACTTCAATTGATGGCTTCTTGACCAAGAATTTGCTCGAGCCGGAAAGCCTGTATGAGCGGCATGAGATCCTTGCCGCCGAAATGAGCCGCCGAGGATATGCCCATGGAAGCCCGCTACCAGCAGTTTGTGGGGTGACCTTGACCTCCCAACAGCGCAAGGTCAAGGTTGATCGCCAAGCCTCTCTTGTTGAGTTGCACCGGCGTTGTCCTGAATGCCTGGCCTTGTTTCGGGCTGAAATATCTCCGAAATGAGTTGCTTCATTTGGCGTAGTTCTAGATAATTACTACATCAACCACCCGCCCCGGACCTGCTGCCATGAAAAAAGCCCAAATCATCATCGAGTTCAACCCATCGACCGGTGTAAAACGTCCGTATGAGTGCTATTGGGTCAATGAGGAAAGCGGGCGTATTTTCAACTCAAGCAGCGCTACGATCGAAGGCGCCCGCAAATCCGCCAAGGCAACGGCAAAGCGCAACGCGTCTTACTACACTGTTGAGATCATCGAGAACCTTTGAATCACCGCCCCGGCGTTCCGGGGCTTCATCTCACCCACTCAGGAGTTAGCCATGAACACCACTCAAAATTGGTCGAAGTATCAAAGCAAAATTTTCGCGTTCGTCGAGGACGCATCCGCTGGCAATGCCGTGGTTGAAGCCGTTGCTGGGTCTGGCAAATCGACCACTATCGTGGAGTGCATGAACCGCATCCCCGCCGGCAAAACCGCCATCTTCCTGGCTTTCAACAAAGCCATTGCCGAGGAGCTCAAGGCCCGCGGAGTGAATGCCCGGACGTTCCACTCCCTGACCTACAGCCCGGTTACTCGGGCACGCAACGCACGGAACATCGAGACGGCGAAGCTTCAGCTCATCATCAAGGAAAAGCTGTCGGGCAACGACGCCTTCCTGTACGGCGGGTTCATTTCAAGGATGGTCGGCCTTGGTCGGCAAGCTGGGATCGGTTGCCTTGTTGCAGACACGACCCAAACCTGGCTTGAGATTTGTAACCATCATGACCTCGAACTTGAGAATGAAAACGCCGAGCTTGGCCGCGCACTCGAACTGTGCGGGCAATTGCTGCGGTGGTCAAATGCAGACTCTCGGCTCGATTTCGATGATCTGCTCTACCTGGCCGTCAAAGACGGGCTTTCGCTGCCGAAGTTCGACTACGTGTTCGTGGATGAAGCGCAGGACACCAATGCAATCCAGCGGGCCCTGCTTCGCAAAATCTTGAAGGCCGATTCCCGCATCATTGCTGTCGGCGATCCCGCTCAGGCGATCTACGGCTTTCGCGGGGCCGACTCCGACTCGTTGAATTTGATTGCCGAAGAGTTCAATTGCAAAAGCCTGCCATTGACGGTGTCTTACCGCTGCCCGACCAAAGTGGTTGAATATGCCCGGCATTGGGTTTCTCACATCGAGGCGGCTCCGACCGCCGCCGAAGGCGAAGTGCTTGACCTTGGAACAAAATGGGAACTTGACAAATTCGTCACCGGCGACCTGATCGTTTGTCGCACCACCAAACCGCTGATCTCCCTTGCTTACAAATTCTTGAGCGCCCGTATCCCGGCCAAGATCATGGGTCGGGAAATTGGGCAAGGTCTCAAGTCCTTGATCAACAAGTTGAACGCCAAGGGGATCGACAGCTTGATGCTCAAGCTTGACGCTTGGACAGATCGGGAAACTGAGAAGGCAATCGCCAAACAGCAAGAGAGCAAGGTTGAGGCAATTCAGGACAAGGCCGACGCAATCCTTTGTCTTATCAACGGAATGCTTGAAACCGAGCGGACAATCCCGGCGCTGTTGGCAATCATCGACGCCCTGTTCTCAGATTCAAAAGGCGGAATTACGCTGGCGACGATCCACAAGGCAAAGGGTCTTGAAGCCAATACCGTTTTCTGGCTGAACAGCTCACAGTGCCCCGCCAAGTGGGCCAAGTCAGGATGGCAAATTCAGCAAGAAAACAATCTTTGCTATGTCGCCGTGACCCGCGCCAAGCACCGTCTGGTGTTGATTGAAGACCAGAAACGCTAAACCCAGCAGCAGAATAGACAAGCCGGCAACCGTCGGCTTGTCATTTACACAGGAGATGAATATGGCCACAGTTGGCGAGTTCAAAAAGAAATTCGAAGAGCTTCCCGATTCCGCCCAGCTCGAGTTCTGGGTCGTACTTGATGGGAGGCTTGTCGAGCTGACGATAAATCCAACGAGCACGAACATCCGGTCCCCGACCGATCAGATTGCCGAGGTTCTTTTGACGACGGTGGAAAACGCGCGCCGGATCAAAAAGAAGCGGGCTTTGAATCGTTTGTCGAAATGAGCACCAACGTCTTCGCGTTTCCTCCAACGGAGACGATGACGCCTGAGCAGGCGCTGCAATCCGCATTGCAGCTTGCCGAACACGGCGGGCTGCAAGACTGCCTCGTCGTAGGCTACGACAGCGACGGTGATCTGTTTATCCGGTCTTCCCGAATGGATCGAAAAATGGCATTGTGGGTTGCCGAACAGCTGCGACTGTACGCACTTTCTTGACTTTGAAAGCAGACTGTATCAAACAACGCCACTTGAAAGGTCTTGAAAATGCAGACAGTCAAGCAAATCGGCGGACCGACAATCATGCTCGTCAGCGGCGAATACTTCAATCTGGAAGACCCGAAGGCGTCGAAATTTGACATCTGTGATATCGCGCATGCCCTGTCACATATTTGTCGGTACACTGGGCATTGCCGCTCGTTCTACAGCGTTGCGCAACACTCGGTTCTGGTATCACTCATTGTTCCTCAGGAGCACGCTCTTGCTGCCTTGTTGCATGATGCCGCTGAGGCTTTTATCGGAGATGTCGCCAAACCACTGAAAAGCCTCTTACCCGACTATCGGCGCATTGAAGCACGTGTCGAAAAGGCTGTATTTGAGCGTTTCGGATTGCCCGCAGAGCTTCCGCCGTGCGTAAAGAAAGCCGATCGCATTTTGCTGCGCACCGAGCAGCGCGACCTGACGGAAGCAAATTCACATCAATGGTCGTGGACTGACGGTGTGGAGCCGCTTGTTGAACAGATTGTCCCGCTTAGACCTCAGGAAGCAAAAAGGAAGTTTCTGGATCGGTACGCAACGTTGATTTGTAAGACAACTTGACGCAAGTACTAGAACAAAGGTGTTTTACCGCACCAAGACACCCAAATTGAACCAGCTAGAACAAGTGCCAACAATGTGGCTATGGCAGCCCATCTTCGCACGGCCCGTGCCAGGGCCACTTCCTGTCGCAGTCTGTCGAGACAAGCGGCACAGCGGGCGTCCCGGGCTTGTTGTTTGACTTCTATGGCCCCTATCCGCCGGTCGGTGGCATCGTCCATGTTTGGCCCGATAACACAAGCGCAATGTCTCGACGCAGTCCTTCAACGTAGATATCCCGCTCACCGTCAATTCGCGCTTCCTGAGCAACCGCGGCCAGATAGTTGTCGCAGCGAAACAAAAGCTGGCGCAGCAGAGTAAGTTCCGCTTGCGCGGCCAAGGCGGTCGCCTCTGCGTCGATCCTTGCAGCCGGCGATTCTGCCGGTCTCGACCTTGGGCGTGTCATCGTAATCATGTGGCTTTCCGCATGAGACCATTGCCAATTCCGGAGTCCGTGATCCACTCCGCGACGTCTGTGCTGCGTCTTCTGAGCCTTTGAGTGTTGCCAACAGGTTCCGGTTTCCCTGCAACGTGGTCTTCGTGCGACTCCCTGAGCGCGTTGAACTCAACAGCGAACTTCTTCACTGCTACGTACAATTGCGCTCGTGTTTCACGGGCAATGGCCAACATCTCCAACATGATTAGAATCTGGATTGCCCAGATGATCCCGAATATTACAAACACACCGTATGATACTTCCATTATCGTTTCTTTCCCTTCTCAAGTTCATCAATCCTGCGGTCCAACGAGTCAATGTGACGCTGCAGCCGTTCTTCCAAGCGCTGTGCGTCGGAGCCCCGGAATCGGTCGCTGGTTGCCGCAGCCTTTTCTGTTCTAAGAGCAGATAGTTCCTCCACCATGAACCGTTGTCGTTCCGCAATGGTCGGAATCAACTCAACTTGTGCTGCGCGGCCCTCATACTTGGTGCGAAGTTCGGTCAGTGTCTGTTGCACGCTGAACAACGACGTTGCCGCAGCAATTAGTCCGGCGGTCAAACCACCGGTCAAAACTGCCGACCACTTGATCTGCCCTTCCTCATCCTTGATAATGGACGTCGCAGCAACAGCCAGCAACTCCCGATGTTCTGAAATTGCCCGCGCTTTTGCAACCAGCTGCAACCAAATATCGTTCCCTATGTCCATGTATCACTAACCTATCGGAATGTTGCAAGTAAAAGGCTTGTCAGTCAAACGTCCGGCGTGGTTCGGACAACGTCGGTGCCATCGGCCATGAGATGCGCTCGTTTGGTTTGAGCGACAACGACACCCGCCCCGCCCGCCGTTTTGAAGGTAGTGGTAAAAGCCCCGGTATTGCTGCAGAAGACAATGCCTTCCCAGTCATTTGGTACGATGACGTTCCGGTTTCCGCTCAGCACCCCGGTGGTTGTCAAGTATCGGGCGGCGGCCTGTGCTTGCGTCAGAGTCACATCAGCTCCAGTCACCGCAACAGAGACCTTGCTGGTGATATGTGACGGCGCAACCCATGCGCGATTGTCAGTGTAGCTGGTAACAGATGATGCTCCGGTCACCACAATATAGAGCGGAATGGCGCCTGCGGTGAAACCTGTCGTGTTCTTAGACACGACTCCGGCTCGAGTGGCCTCGATGTAGTTTGTCGTTGATGCGCTCAACACTAGGGCAGCGGCATTGTTGGCAATGGCCGTCAACACTCCATCAACCAGCATTAGACCGCCATAGTAAAACCAGTTGAGTCCCGAGCAGAGCGAGCCGCGACGTGCGAACAACATTGCCTGACTAGCGGCGTTGAACAAGTCATTGGCAGTCACTTCCTTGGAAGATTGTGACTGAACAATCAGATCGAGCAAGCTGGTTGATCCAGACATGGTCTTACCTCGTGATAGATGTGGTTAGCGGGTATCCACGACCAACTGTGGCTGAAATTTGATAAAGCTTCAGGTAAAGCGTTCCTTGGTTGCTTCCGAAATCTGCTGTCTGATCAGCGCTTGTATAGGCTGCGGTTGGAGAAGTGACAGAAATCGTGCGTTTAACCGTCGCATAGGTGCCATCGCTATAGATGTCGATTTGATACGCTTCGCTGGCCTCACCGAGGGCTGCATCGACGTTGTCGCGCCATTCACCACCATCTCGGGTTCGCCTGATCCACGTCAACTCCCAATTGTTTGAAGAATCGCGATTGCCAGTCAGATAAATTGGGGCCAATGGTTTGAGATTGACAGCGGAATAAGCGAACGTACGATCGCCATCTGTTCCGATATCTCTGTCATAAGTAATCCCACGATAGAGATATGGAAGGCCAATTGTTCCAACGCCCATAACAATCAGCGCCAAATCAACGGTATCTAGCAAAACAATCGAATCGCCTATCACATGCGTGCCCATGTACTGCTCGGTACCAAATCGCCCGCGCAGGAAATTGGACAGTGTGTAAGTTGATCCGCTGACAAGCGTACAGGTCATTGCGGCAATGATTTCCCACCGGCCATTCACGCCATAGGCAAAGTAGTTTGCTCCACCAAACAAAGCAAGCTGCGTAACACTAGACAATATGCCTTGTGACAACACGACCGTTAGCACACTACCGTTGTCCATAACTCTAGAATCAACAGAGCCGATGACCGTGCTTGCAGTTCCCATTGTGCAGCCAGGCGCGCCGAAATCGTGCAAATCTACCCACGTGCTTCCAGAATCCGTGGATTGCATCAAAGATCCACCATCCCAGCCGGTCAAAACGCCGGTCATTGCCGCCAAGAAGCAAGGTGTATTTTGAGCGGTGCTAATCTCAGGCAGATCCAACAATACATAGACCGATGCACCGACCGGGGTAAGGGTGACCGGTCCGGTGACTGCAGAAGCAACCCCGATTGCAGCCGGAGTGTAAATCGCAGCAGCAGCCCGCTTTGCCTGACACTCAACCCGACCATCGCTGCTATTGGTGACGGAGACCAAGCGAAGGCTAGAAGTGCCCTCTGGCATGTTTAACGTCACTACATCGCCCGGTTCCAATTGATTATACGTTGGCGGCAGATTGAACAACAAGTCATGCCGCTCAAGCCAGTACATGTAAAGGAGAACTTCGGCTTTGCCGGCTGCCTCGGTTGCTGTCAGCACGATCGGCAGTTCAAGAGTCAGCGAATTGACAGACGATGTATTTAACCGCTCTGCATATTGCACGCCGGTATTGTACTCGCGGGCGTGATCGAGGTATTGCACTGTCACACGACGCGGAAGCTGACTGTCCATTTCGCGAACTGTAGTTAGCTGCACTCCGGGAGCACTTCCATCCGAACGTGCGTCTAGGTCGGATGCTGGAATGGTGACCACAGATGCCCCACCTCGGGCTACGAACTTGATTTTATATCCCGCTTGGACAATATCAAACGGCCAAGCCGCCTGCAGCGGTTCAAGAGCGGCTCGAATCGAACCCAGTGAACCAATGCGATAACCCCGAACTGTTTGGGTAAGCGCTGTGATATCGAGATCTGCTGCGGTGAGAAGGCCGGATTCCAGGCACTCGGCGCTGACGATCTCGCCGAGGACGATAGGCAGCGGGCTGGAGATTTGCTTGGTGATGCGGAAGCCCTGGCCCGAGCCCGACGGGACGGCGATGA
>ERZ761597.96-NODE-96-length-20431-cov-11.567089_pt1 | contig 20431 bp, 28 predicted proteins | sample MGYA00433093_ERZ761597 | MGnify/ENA primary metagenome ERZ761597 (study PRJEB28899, sample SAMN03785557) | bioreactor sludge metagenome | biome: EBPR Sludge; feature: EBPR Bioreactor; material: 0.22µm filtered reactor supernatant | place: Saint Lucia: Queensland... | reverse complement strand
ACGAACACTGGCGACCGCAGCGCAGCCACGAACACTGGCGACCGCAGCGCAGCCAGCGTAGAGGGCGCGGATAGCGTTGCAATGTCTATTGGCTACGAAGGCCGCGCAAAGGCATGCAAAGGTAGCTGGATTGTCTTGGCCGAGCGCGATGATAATTGGAAAATTATCACCGTAAAAACCGCACAGGCAGGCGTTACGAAAGGTGTAAAGGCCGATACCTTCTACATGCTTAAAGGCGGCAAGTTTGTCGAGGTGGAAGATGCGTAACGAAAACGGCGTTATCACCCTGACCGAACCAAACGAGGTCTTTGTATTCGGTAGCAACGCACACGGCAACCACGCATGGGGAGCGGCCAGATACGCAGTTCTCAATTATGGCGCAATCAACGGCCAAGCCCACGGTCTACAGGGGCGAAGCTATGCGATTGATACCATGTCCGGGGCGGCTGAAATGGAATATCGCATAGGTAAGTTTTTGGCGTTTGCGCGGGAAAATCCGGACTTGGTTTTCATCGTCACGCCCATCGGATGCGGCATTGCTGGATACAGGCCGTGCGAGGTTGCGCCGATGTTTGTGGACGTGCCGGAAAATGTTGTTTTGCCGCACGAGTTTAAATAAAAACGGGGTTTTACTTTATACCGGAAATTGGTATATTTTACTGTACGCCTATGGATGCCCCTGTTTCAGGCTACCATTGGCAAGCAATTCCCGCTCTACATGGAATAACACGGATGCGCACCGTGCCATGTATCGGGCTTCGCAGTAGGTTTCGGCCTATTGTTGATTAAGAGCCAGCAGGATACGGTTAAACGCCGCCCTGCTGGTTTTTTGCACCTTATGCGGTGCAGCGCATATCAGGTATTGCCAATTTCCAATAGCTTCTTTTTGGCCATTTCTAAGAGCCAAAGAACGTCTGCTCCATCTGCCGCGCTGGATGCAAAATAAAAGTCTCCGTCTGCATCCCATCCTATGACGACAGCGGTTTGCATTTCCTTTGGCGCGTTTTCAAGTATTCTATCTGCTGGCAAATCCAAGCGCGTAACGCCATTAAAATATACCAGTTTACCGCCATTGTCGTTCATCTGCTTATCCAGCATCCATTGTGAAAATAGCCCGTATGAATTGGAGTGACAGTAGTTTCCCAATCGGGCGGCGGCGGGTTTGAGCGTTTGTAATATTGAAAGTCAAATTGCTCTACGATGCCAGCGGCGGTACATATCCACCTGATGGGCTCTGGCTTATTCGATTTCCAATTTGTCTTTGTGTCGCGCAAGTCTGTCCAGCCATTCAAAGGTATGTGGGCAAATCACGTCCATACCATTATCATGCCTTGTAATGCAGACTTTTTCAAGTTCGGCGGCGACTTTTGCGCCAGCCACTGGATACGCCGGACACTCGTTAGAGACCGCCGTTGCGCATCCGGTCAAGAATATCAGAAGGGCTAGCGGGAGCGCGGGAAGCGATTTCTTCCATTTTGCGGTAACGCTCAAGCTGTTTAAGCAGGACTTCGTTTTCATGTGAAACAACCGCGTATTTTTTATGCAGGCGGATATATAACGGGGTGACGATAACCGCTAATGCAATAGCTACCAGCCACCCCGTCATGGTTATTCCTTAACGTCAGCGTCAGAGAAAAAGAACGCAATCGCGCCAGCCAGCGCAACGCCGCCAGTGACGATGTATTCTTGCAGTTCCGGCGCAAGCGTCAGGCCAGCGGCTGCCGCAAAGCCGACCAAGCCTTGCCAAGTCGAGGGAAATTTAAAATGGTTCAAAACTTTGAGTGCGAGTGCTTTCATGGTTACTTACTCCTAAAATCCCAGTATGCGGGTTGCTCTCTTGTGTCAATATGGACAAATGCCGGATAATCGCCAATCGCCCTAAACCCCGCCTTCTTGGCGGCTTTATGTATCATATCACGGGTCAGGGTTTTTGTAATACGAATATCGAAGGCTTTACCTTTGACGTGCTGGCTGTTCTTAGCTCCGCCGATTTTCTTGTTATATGCTTCGCTACGATACCCGCTATTAACGACCACAGGAACGCCAACAAAGCCCCTGAAATCTTGCAGGGCATCCATGGCGGCAAAATCAATCAGAAGCTCTCCCGTGCCTTTACAGGCGATTTCCTTGGGGGTGAAATTCGGCCACCGCCAATGTGTCGGATTTACGTCTGAATAGTGCTTGTAAAAGCTGGTTGCCATATCAGAGTTTGAAGTGGGCGACGACAAACGAAATAGCCCCTGAAACCATTGTGACAATCGCCGCGCCAAGCTTAAACATTCCGCGCTGTTCGGCATGGGCATCCTCCAATGTGTCTAGGCGTTCATCGTGGTCTTTCAGCATGGCGGAGATATCGACGCGCATTTCCCGAATATCCTGTTTTACAGATTTGAGATATTCAAGAACAGGGTCGCTCATGCCGCTTTCTCCTCGCTTTTCCCCATGATATCACAATCATCCAGCGTAATGCCATGTTTATGCGCCCAGATGTAAAGCTGGTCTGTATCGGGAAAGCTTTCTCTGTGCCACTGTGCCCCGTCGAACACACTTGCGACTATGCCATAATGGGTTTTTTCGAGGTGCATCATAGTGAGGCCATTACAGCAGAAAAGTTAGCATTGATTTTCGCATGACCTGCATTGTTCGGATGCACCGTGTCAGCAAGGTCGGTCGTGTTGACGATGCTGGCATGGTTATCGACCAGAACGATATTAAGGCCATCCGCAGACAGTTCGGCAATCATGTCGTCGATGATGTCATTATACTGGTCGATAATCGCAGACGTGATGCCGAAGGACGTGTACCCCGCGGGGCTGTACTGGATAACGTTAGAGAGGGCTACCCCGGCACTGTTGATATCGTCAGAACCAGCGACAAAATCAAAATAGAAATATTTTCCGTTGGCAGATGTCACTGTGATTTCTACGGTATGGCTGCCAGCGCCAAGGCCGCTAAAGCGTTCGCACGCTCCGGCAAAGCTGTTGCCGCCTACCGTGTTGCCGTTCATATAGCAACCAACCGTGCCGACCAGATTGGCATCCACGCGCACCTCGGCGGTGCTGTCAGCCAGTGTTGAATTCTGAATAATGTATCCGAGATAAAGCGTGTCGCCGCTGAAAGTCTCAGTGACCTTTGCGCCGTTTTGCGTCGTGACGCGGCCAAAGGCGTTGCCGCCAGTGTTGTTCCACGTACCTGTATAGACAGCCGTGCCGGACGTGCGGGCTTTCTTCAAAGTCGGGCAAGTCAGCCAGACGATGCCGGAGCGCAGGAAACGTTTGAAATAACCTTGTTTCTGTGCGTCGCCTTTGTAATGGCGGGCGTCATTCGTGCCAATCATGATTGCATATTTCTTAGATGGCTCTGCGGTGTGACTGGTTTGAATGACCTTCGCCATGTCGCCAGCACCGTTGCCGGAGACGGCAGCGGTTTGCGGGGTGAAAAGGCCAATCCACGAATTAGCGGCAGGGCTTGCGCCGGATGAAGTGGTGTTCGTGCTGATGCTGTCGCCAAAAGCTTTGAACGTCATTTTAATCTCCTGTTTATGGTTTATGCAGCGTCATACTGGCTTAAAAATGTATTAAGCGCAGTATATAGGTTAGAGTGTTGTGTAGCGTCGAGAGAGCCGCCAATAAATCCAACGCGTAGACGTGCGGTAGTTTGTGGAATACCTGAATTTGCATTTACAAAATTGAATACGTTACCAAGGCCTCCGCTTGCGCTAGCCGTCGTTCCTGTAGAAAAACTAGAGCCATTGAAATACATCTGGAAAGCACTTGCGCCAGAACGGTTCATAACGTGAAATCCATTGCCTCCGCCGCCAGCTGAAGTAGATGAGTTTGATGACATATTAATACGGCCATACTGATTACCGCCTGACAGATTAGGACAAAGTTGGTTATTACCGCTTGTTTCGCCGCATACAAAAGCGTTTTCAGAAGCAGTATTTATTGTCCACGCACCAAAAGACGCATCATTCTGTCTGAAATTTGGCAGACTTCCACAAGCTGTATTCATTGACAATCTATTGGAGTTGTTACCAGTGCAGTTAAAACCACTGTTTGTAGTATGCGTAACCGTTCCAACCACGTTCAACAAAGCATCTGCGCCAGTAGGGGAAACAAGATTAAGCCTACCCTGTGCGCTTGTCGTCATAGTCATAAGATAAATCGCGTCCATTTCTGTCCAGATATTATTTACAACTAGACTTGATACAAGCCTATCTACTATAATGTGATATTTCCCATCCAAAGGCGTAGCCATAGCAGACAAATAAGCTATAGTGTATGGATGAAGCCCGTTTTTTATTATTCCAATGTGCCTATTGTAGTATGACATTACGCCCCCTGCGACACGGCGAGGATATCCACCTTCGTGTCCGTCGCGTTCCAGACGCCAAACACATACAGCGTCTTGTTGATAACGGTCGAGGTCGGCAAGATGGTGCCGAGCGCGCGATACTGCGTACCCCACGTAATCGCCCGCGCCGTGCCGTTATCCTTGATGCGGAAGCCGACCGCAACGCCCTGCGCCCAAGTTCCGGTTGGGTTATTGACGGCCAGTGCAGAAGCCTGTGCGGTGCGGGCATGAAGGTCGTAATCAGGTGATGGCGTAATATCTCCGGAAGCCGACGACGATACGCGTGGCTCATCAACATATTTCTTCGTAGCAGCATCCTGCGCATTGGTCGGGTCGGCCATGTTCACGATTTTATTCGTCGTGTTCATGGAGATGTTGCCCAAAGCAACGCTGTTTGCCGTGTTTCCTACGCCAAATTGAAACGAATCTGTGCCGTTTTCTGCTTCAATTACTAGGCCTGCCGACGTTGCGGCAGAAATTAGGCCAGTTGAGGATATAGAGCCTGCTGGGCCTTGTTGGCCAGTCGCACCGCGCGTACCAGACAGGCGAATAGTCCAGTCTGTCAGTGTGCCAGAGCCTCCGATGTTTGTAATATTCATCACAAGCGAAGTTCCGCTATATGACGTAACTTGACCGTGCATATAATTAGACGGGTCAGCATCGGACGTAATCAGAAGCCAGTTGCCAGCTTCAAAGAATTTATCCGCTTGCGTGGTGAAAGACTTTGCGCCAGTGCCAATCGTGTTGCTGGTCGTGCTTGTGCCTACCAGCTTTTCAGCATATTCTTGCGCTTCGTCGCGGTATCCCTCTGCGGCAAGTTCGGCGGCCTGAGCATCATCACGCGCTAATTCAGCGGCAGATTGTGCAGCAAGAGCGCCAGTTTCAGCGGCTTCCGCAGCAGCCACAGCAGAAGAAGCAGCACCCAAAAGAAGAGAAGGCGCAAATACATAAATGTTATTCGTACCAGTCGGCGGGGCTGAGTTAAATGTTAATGTAGTGCCGTTTACCGTATATGCAGCGGGGTCTTGAATTTCGTAACCAGTGGTATCAAGGTTATTAATAACCACGTTGTCAACAGTTCCGGTAAATGCGTTACCAGTGAACGCAATCTCCTGCGTAGAGCCTGCGATAATAATTTCTGTGTATCTACCGCTTGCAGTGCGCTCAGTTCCGTTTGTGCCGCCGATAGACGGGATAATACCGCCAGCCGAGCGCGTAATGGTGTATGTCAGGCGATAAGCTTTATTTTCACTCAGCGTATTCGGAGAGGTCTGCGATAATGCCGTAGAAATAGCGCCTGTCGCCGTTGCAACGCCAGCGCCAATCGTCCAGCCCGTTCCCCTCGTCCAGTCCGTATCTGTGGCAAAGCTACCGTTTGTCACATACGAAAGCTGCGGTGTAGAAACATACACCATAATGTTTTTGCTGTCAGTACCGACATTTTCAGAAAGCGTAAATTCAGTTTCAGAGCCATCGCCAGAAAAGCTGTCAAAAAGCGGGTCAACAGCATCCGCAAGCGTGGAATATACAGTGACGTTATCAACGGTGCGAATTGTGTTCCCAAGGCTGTCAGTTACGACAAACTTATAAGAACCCGTACCAAAAACAACAGCGCGGCCAGATGTGTCAAGTTCAATCGGGTTTGATTGCTCGATATCGCCTGCTGCCGTTGTAAACGTAGGCTTGGGAGTGGTCGTTCCGGCAACGTATGTATAAACAAGGCCGCCATTAAGGGGATTGCCGTTATTATCTTCAAATTGCCAATACGGAGGAATAAGTAGTTCGGCCATTATTGTTGTTCTCCCTGTTCGATATTAGCAGAATTGCGCATTTCTTCCAGCATTTTCAAAACCTCTGACGCGCCGCCAGCAGGAATTGTCGTGATGCCGATTTCTTTCAGTTCGTTGATAATCGCAGGCGTCAGTTTGACCTCTTTTGCGCCTGCCTGCCCTACTCGCTGTCTGATTAAATCTTCGACAATGCGGGCTTTGTTAAGCTGTGAGCGAGTGGCAATATTACGAAGCGCAGAACTACCAGCCCACGATACTAAACCAGCGCCGAGGCCAGTCATAAGGCCGCCCGATGCAAAACCAGCAGCACCAGCGCCAAGAGCGCCAAGGCGAGAGCCAAAAACAGCGGCCAAATCTGTCAAAACGCCAGTTTCAGCAGCGCGGCGAATTGCTTCCTGTTCTTCTGGCGTATAGCCCTTTAGCTTGTTTTTATTATCCACAAGGTTTCTAAACCCTGTTTTAATTCCGGTTGCCGGAACTTGCATGTTTTCGGCACGTTCAATAATGCGCTCAATATCACGCAATCGCAGAGACGCAGCCCAATATTTACGAGCTTCTTTAATTGCATCAAATCCAGCCTTACCACCTACAACATCCGCATCCGTGGCGTTTTCCACAAGCCTGCGAAACTCTGATTGCATATCGAGGAATTTTTTACCTTCCGCGCTTACCTTGCCCATATCCATATCTTTGTAAGCAAGTTCGCCAAGGATTTCATCAATCTCTTTTGCAGCGCCTAGCGTCAGCGGCCTGTTTTGAAGCTGCTGCACACGTCCGAGAAGGCTTGTCACTTCATTGTCACCAGCCAGAATACGGCCTGCATAAGTTTGCGGCGCATTTTTGCTGATATTTTCAATAAATTTATTTGTGATAGACGGTTTCAAAATACCGCCTTGCGCTTCGGCCTGTTTAAACAGATTACCGCCGATTTCGCGCAACTGCTCAGATGTCATTTTTTCAACAGGTGCAAACTTTCCAGCGATAGCTTTGCCAACGCCTGCCGTGCTTTCTGCCAGCTTTTCGCCACGTTTTAGCGCAGGCGCACCGAGTAAGCCGATATTCGCCACGGCTTCGATGTTACGCGCTGCGCGGGGGCTTTCCTCGGCAAATTCACTGTATTTCTGCATACCAGCGCCAAGAGCGCCGAGAACGGATTGCCCGACAGGACTTGCCGCAAGTTCCTGAGCTTTTTCTACCACAGGTCGCTTGTATTGTTCCGGTATGATTTTACCGATACCAGAAGCAGCCGCGCCCATGATATTACCCATGATGTCGCCTGCGCCGCCAGCGATAGCGCCAAGCTGCTGGATTTCTTTCTCGCCCTCTGATTGCCTGCCCGCTGCCGTTTCTTCTTTTGCAACGCGCATTTGCTCTTTACGCATTTGCATATCAGCGGCAAGCTGGTCTAGAAGGCCGAGTTTTTCAGGCGCTTGCTCCACTTGCTGACCGCCGTATTTTTCCCACGGCTTAGCAGATTGTTCCACAGGCTGATATTTTTCCCAAGGTTTCATTATTGTACCTTTTTCCAGCTACTCGGATTAGAAGGGTCTCCGCCCATGAACATATAGCCATCTTCAACAGCGCCAGCTTGCGGAGCAGATTGGCTACGCGGCTGCTGGAAACCACTAACAGCCGCCTGAATATCCTCTGCGCTGTAAGGCTCTTGCGCACCAACCCTGCGGGCTTGGCTATTGATTGTTTCCATTTTCGTTTGAATAAAAGAGCGCAAAACAGCGTCTTTTTCCTGTGGTGACTTATTCGGGTCACCAAGCGTAACTTTAAGGCTTTCGCCTTCTTTTTGCGTAAACTGTGCGCCGAATGTCTGACGAAGCAAAGGCAGAATTTCGTTATCAACAATAGAAATATATTCCGTACGCGCTACAGCCGCATCTGGAACATCCATGCCGGCCTGACGCATAAGAAAATCACGCGCCTGCCCTGTCATGGTATAGGTTGCCAGCTTGCCGAGTGCGCTTAGTCTATTAGCCACCTGTTGAAGCTGCGGCATTGTTGCCATACGGTCACGCATTTCAGCCGTGATTTGACCTTCTGCTTTTCCAAGCTCTTGCGCCTTGTTCTTTTCGCGCTCAATCATCGGCTGCATCTGCAATTCAACGTCTTTCGCCGCCTGTGTTTCAGCGCGTTTTTTCTCTGCCGCACGTTGCGCCATAATCTGGTCATAGCCAGCAACAGATGAAATAGCGGGCGGCGTAAGAGAGGGACGCTGCATAGGGCTTGCGCCAATCTGTTCCTGCTGCTGCATAACGGCCTGTTCATGTTCTTGCATCGGGTCACCCTGCGGCAGTCCTTCAAATGCTGGCGGCAATCCCATAACTTGCTGCGTTACGTCTTGCTGCGGCATTTCAAACCCACCGGAAGGTTGACCACTTTGCGGAAGGTTATACATGATGCCACGGTCAAAACCGTATGTTTTTGCCGCCTGCCCCAAAAGGTTATATTGGCGCAATGCTTCATTCCGCTGGTTAGGGTCAAGGCTTTCATCCATGTAAGCCTTTTCAAGCTCAAACATTTTGTTGGCAATCTGCATAGCCGCAGGGGCAGAGCCTCCACTAGTCGCAGATTGTTGTGCCTTCTCAATATTAGCCTGAATAAGCTGGTTTTGCAGATTTTCGCGCTGGTTTTGCTTCATAGCCTGCGCAAGAGGAACAAGCCTTTGATAGACTGACAAATCAACCATAACTTTTCCTTACATGCGCTGTTGTTGCGGGTTTAGCAAGTTAGCAAGCGTTTCAGACAGAAGGTTAGAACGTGCCAGCGTAGTATTGGCGCGAATGTCACCGCCCTGCTGATACAGGTTAGCCATGCCACCAGCCGCGCCCAAACCTTGAGCCGATTGCTGCTGTAGATTGCGGACATAATCATTATACACTTGGTCAGCAAGCCCTTGGCCATATTGCTGGCTGGCTTTAAGAGCCTCACCAGAGAAGAAGCCGCCGCGGGATGCTTGCGCACGGTCAATCGCCTGCTGCCCTTGTTGAAGCTGGAATTGGTATCCCGGAGTGTTTCTCATTTGATTGAGAAGTTCTTCGTTGTTTTCATTCCCGCTTAGGCCGAGCAAGTTAGAAAGCTGTGCATTTGCCGCCGTACCAGATGCAGCAAACGGGGAAATGGCTTCAAGAGCCTGACGGTTTGCGCCGAGTTGTTGACGCTGCATGTCTCTGTATGCTTGCGTACCTTGAATGCCGCTGAATACGTTAGAAGCTACGTTTCCAATGCTGCTACCCATGATGCCGCCGCCAGCAGTGCCTGCGCCAACAGTACCTGTGCCGCCGCCGCCTCCGGAAGGCATAAGAGCGCCAGCAACGCGCCCAGCGCCTTGAACAAGAGACTGTCCTACACCAGACGGATTTACTGCGCGGGAAAGACCGCCAAGCAAACCAGAGCCGCCAACCACCTGTGCTCCCGTAGAATACCCCGGTGCGGCAGATGTCCAGTTAATTGCTGTACCGGGGGTACCGATTGCATTACCTAGACCAGCCGTCAAGGCAGATGTAGCACCGCCAAGAAGTGCGCCGCGAAGGCCGCCACCGCTTAGTGCGCCACCAGCCGCGCCGCCGATGATGCCGCCAATACCGGGCGCGACAATGTTACCAACAATCGGAAGTGCGATAGACGCTATGCGTCGAAGTGACCTACTCATTTTTCAAACTCCACAAAGTTTTTGACTTTTTAAACCCGTTAAGAGCGAGAAGCCGCCCCACCTTTTCATCACCGACAAGAAAATTAAGCTCTGCGTTTAAATCCTTGGCGTATTCTTTCATTTTTTGAAGCAGCTTAACTGCCCATTTACCGCGATACTCTTTTTCTACAAAAAGACCGTCGCAAAAAGCCTCGTTTCTGTCCTTGTGGCGCGGATTATTGCTAATCATGATAATCGCATATCCAACAAGCTTTTCACCGTCTCGCATGGTAACCACGTTGCATAAGCCAGCATCACAAGCCTGTAAGTAGTAAAGCCAGTCAACATTTGGTGCGCCGTAATCATCTTTATCATCCATTTCGGCAACATGGCGGGAAACATTTTTTGCGATTTCCATTGCTACAGTTCCGCCGTTTACGATTTCAATTTTCATCATCGAACCTCCGCAATTCCGACTACAGTTACGGGAACTGTTACGTTTGTCCATGTCGGAACGAAAGCCCGCTGCGTGGCCGAACTAAACACGCCAGAGTTAGAGCCAGAGCCGCCAGCAAGCGCAAACAGCATTCCGTCAGCAATGACGTTAAGCGGAAAACCCGTGATATATGTGCTTCCAACCGTTGCACTGGTATTCGTCACAGGCGTGACAACAACACGCCAAAACGCAAGGCTGGAACTGATTTGATAATACCTACCGGAAAAGGATGCCGAGCCGCCTGTTTGCGTCAGGTTTGTAAAAACAGGAGTCCAGTCTTTGCCTTGGTCACCACGAAAAATACCGTCAAAAAACAGGGTCCAAGGAATTGTAGGCATACCACCTAGTTCTTGGTCAATAATCGGATGCTCAATCGGAGGTGGGTTTCTATTGCCAGCCATTAAAACAGGTAACTCCCCGTTATGGCGACTTTTATAGGGTCAGAAATTTGAATTTTGAACGTCATGATATCGGCAATCCCCAACCTTCTAAAGACGACTTTGGTTTTGTATTTACCCACTCTGCCAATCGGTGTTGTGTATAAATCAGACCATGTTCGTGCGCCGTCTTTGCTTAGCTGCAAGGAAATTAGAGGATTAGAACCTTGGCCGGACTGTAGCCCCACGCCAACTTCTACGCCAATTTCGAGTTTATTATATCGAATTTCTCGGCCTTCGTCACTCAAATGTGTATAAATCCTCTCCCGCAGAATAGGATTTCCAGCATCGGAATAGTAGTCCATAGACATTTCATAAATCTTGCCAGTCAGTCGGCTTCCTACTAGATGCTTGCCAAAGATATACATATAGCAGCAGCCTAGCTGTTGTTCAAACTGCCCGAATTGGTTGAGATAAGCTCTCTCATGCCAAATCTGCGTGGTTACATCGTAAACCAGCGTGGTAGGCAGGCCGCCACCAGTCAGGACGTAGAACAAGCTACCATCTTCCTGATAGGCATAAGCGCGGACATTCTCAAGGTCGGATGCGTCTTGAATAATGCGCTCAATCGGCGCGTTTGAAATACGGCGCGGAGTGAAGCCTCTTGTCTGATAAACAATGCCACGGCCAAATTTATCAGCCCCAAGCCAGAAAAGGCTGTTATCCAATTCAACGACAGAATGCGGCGCAAGGCATCCAATCTCCATTTTTGCCCCAGCAATACGCTGGAAAGGAAAGCCGCTGTTACCCGTGTTTGTCCATACTTCGCTGGTTTCAGTGCCCAAAAGCCACAACTGGCCGATTGCGTTATAAACGCGCACCAAATCATCGGGAGAGCTTTCAGCCGTGGCAAAATCCAGCGCGTTCCACGATGTGCCGTCATACAGGGCAGAAATATAAAAGCTGCCCGTATTATTACGGTTAATAACAAAATACCCGTCAATAAACGTCACCGTTCCAACAAGCGGCAAATCAACGTCGGTTACTTTCTGGAATACGTTTGTTGCATAGGTGAAAATGTAAAGGCTTGTGCCATCGCAGATGCAAAGCTGAAAGCCGTTTTCGGCCATCGAAACAATACCGCTGGACTGGTCTAGCGTTCCTCTCGATGTAGATGTGCCGCTTTGGCTGATTTCGTATAGCTGAGAGCCAGAAACCGCAAAGCCGCGCCCGTTTGTCGCCTGAAACAGCCCACGGATAGGAAAGCCGCCAATATTGCTAAATTCAGCCAGACCCGGCGTTCCATATAGGGCGGCAACCTCTTTACCCATCTGGTCAAATACCGGATACATATTAACCGTCCGCTGCGCGTCAAACGGCAAAGAGCGTTCCTGATATGTCGGGCCGACCAGATTGATTTTCAATTTTCCCACCCCGTGTAGATATTGCGAATGCCAGCCGTCATAGGCGCTGCATCCATCATGCGGGTTTTCATGATAGCCAGCTTGATAGAGCCTTTTGTGTCATTCGCCATTTTCATGAGTATCTGGTCAGGCTCTTGGCCATATTGCGGGGCAAGCCATACAGCGAGATTGTAAACGATTGCAGCTTCCCATCCCGGCGGATAAGAAACATCATCATCCAAATCAAATTCAGTTAGCGGCTTTTCTGACAACAAATAAAGAACGTATGCCGTAGACGGAACAGGCCAAAGGCGTATCTTGGCTTGCGGAAAACCGTTGTCGTAGTTAAGCCAATACGGGATGCCGGAGATGTCTTTCTGCGTGATGTATTGATTATACATGACATCGTCAATAATCGCCACCGGAAGGTCAACAGAGCCATCACGAACATGCGCCTCCACTACCTTAATCGGGCGCGATGTATCAAAGTCTGCGCCTGTCCCGATGGTATATTCGCCATCACCGCCAGAAAGCGTGAAGTTCTCCCATGCGCGGGCAACACACAAAAGGCTTTCATTCGACCAGCTAGAAAGCATGGCGTTCATCGTCGCCATGCCGTCATTAGCTTCGTCTGCGCTTGGCGTTTCCGTTTTAGTCAGAATACCAGCCTGCATCATGGCGCGGCGGATGATGTCCCGTGCTGTGGTCATTCGCCTTTTTCCTTTGCGGCTTCAATCATTTCCAAGATTTTAGCTGCGCCAGCTTTATGATGCGGTTTCAGACCCATTGCTTCGGCTTCTGCGCGGAGAGCGTCAAGGTCAAATTCCTCTGCATATTCCTTACCTTCGACAATCCAACCTTGTTTTTCCAGAGAAGGAATGAGAGAGCTTTCAGGATTAAGGAATTTAACAGCCTTGCCCTTTTTAAGGGTGACAGTTTTTTCTTGGCTCATTTACCCCTCCGACGAAAAATAAACAGTAGCCGAACCGCTGGCCGTAATAGCAGCCAAATGTGTGTCTTTTGGGTTTCTGGTAAAGCTATAAGTTTCACCAGCGCCCAAAAATTGGCCAGACGTAGTTGCGGCGACATCAGAAGCGCCAGATTTAAGAAATACCGCTACTGTGCCAGAATTATAAACACGCACAACGCCCATTCCGTTATTGAGCGGGTAAGCTGCCCGTGCAGATGAAGTTGTAGCAGAAATAGACGCAGACGGCGTATTGATATGTGAAGCCATTTTCCACCTATATTGAGAGTTATGGGGGCTTTTACACCCCCATATATTAGCTGATAATGCGGTAGTTATACACGCTCGTGTCAGATGCCGTTCCAGCAACCGTAAAGCCAGTGCCCGGCGTAATCGTCTTGACGTTCGGCGCGTTCGGAGAAACCGTGCCGCCTACCGTTTTCAGCGTGAAAACGATAATGCTGTTTGCCGTTACTGCCGGATTTGCAACAGTTACGCCAGTCGCGCCGTTAAGCGTTACAGTGCCGCTAGAGCCGTACAGTTCAGCAAAGTTCTCGTTCAGAACTTCACGGGTATCAGCCGTCAAAGCACCTTCGAATTTAACTTCTTGTCTTGCCATAGTTTAAAACCTTTCAGAAAAGTGGGGGAGAGCCTAAACCCTCCCCCGTTGTCGTTAGCTAGACAGGCGAACCGACCATTCAGGACGGGTAGCCGCGATACCACCAAGGAAGTCAAGACGCATAATCAGGTTATCCGTCTTAACGTCGTAGTCACGCAGGACGCGCAGGGTGAAACCTTCATGGCTTTCCTGTGCAGCCATATCCAGACCGTCAGGCATAACCAGCGGAACGGAAACCATGCGGAAAGCCGACTTGTGGTAAACAAGGTTTTGGCGGTAGCCCGTGGATGCCGAACCAGACAGAACCGTGATTGCCGCGCCATCGACGGGGAATGCGTCAATGTTTTGCAGGCCATCAGATGCGCTGGTATACATAGCCGGAGAAACCGTCAGGGTAGCATAGCCGTTACCGTCTGCCGTTACGTTCGATTGAACAACGAACGGTTGGAGGTAATCCAGACGCTCTTTGGTAATCGGGTGGACAGCATAGACGTTGGCAACCGTGAAGGTCGTACCAGCCGTGACCGTACCAGTAGTCGTGGTCAGCCCTTCAACTACCAGCGAGGTCGAACCCTCAACCGATACCGTGGTGCGCACTTCGAAAGAAACGTCGTTACCGTTGGTATGGCTCGGCAGAAGGTTGTTACGCAGGAAGGTCAGACCGTCAGAGCGACCCATTGCGCCTTCTTTGTACTGCTTGGCAACTTCCGCGCTGTCTTGGAAAAGACCTTTGCGGGCGTTAACAGCAGAACGGTTGGCTTGCGGGGTCAGCAGAGCGAAACGGTTAGAGAAGTCAGGACAAGCCTGCTCGTCAATCCGTGCGTTAGCTGCCAGCATCGTATCGGTATCGAATACCGTCGAGCCGGGGCTGCCGATTTGGTTATAAGTTGCCAGAGAAGCGCGTTGCAGCATCGTTTGCTCGATATGCTGAGCCATTGAGCTAACAGCAGGCTCAAGGATACGCTTTGCCCAAGATTTCAGCGCAAGGTCAGTAGCGATTTCTGCCGAAGTCAGAGATACGCCGACGACTTTGCGGATATCAAGGGAAAGAGCGACTTTTTCCTCCGAAACGTCTTGAATGGTAGAAGTGATATCAGCATTCGAGCCGGGGATAAAACGGGCAGGCTTGTTGATGTAGATGGTATCACCAGCCATAAAACCGTTTTTGCCCTGAAAATCAGTTTCGTCTGCTTTGTCGATAGTCTTGGCGAATTGGCATTTATCCGCCAGCATAGCAGCGCCCATCTTAGCGATGACGCCTGCTACGTCTTTAATGTTGTTGATAGCGTTAGGCATGTCTTACTCCTTATGAGCGAACCCAATCGACCAGTTCATCTGGCTTCATGGTGTTCAATGTTTTGGAAACAGCCCGCGAACCCTTCGCGGCGCTGATAGGTTTAGGTGCAGACGTGACTTGCGGTGCGGCGACTTCTTTCATTTGCGCGTTATAAAGAGCTACAGCGGCCAGATGCGGCGGCATGTATGCCAGCCTTTCCAGTGCGCCTTCTTTATACAGGTTGTAGATTGCCAACGGCGCGTTATCGAGCGCTTCGGCAATTTCCTGAATTTCAGGCGGCATTTGCTCAAGAATTGGCATCACTTGTGCAAAAAGCTCTTTTGCTTCCGGTACTTTTTCGAAAAGCTCAACAGCCTTATTGCCGATATATTCTGCCCGTTCTTCTCTGTAGAGTTCTTTATGCTGCAATTCCAGAGCCGACAGGCGCTCTTGCCCCTGCTGCATTCTGTCCTCAGTCAGCGTGTGCTTTGCCGTGTGGATTGCCATAGCTTTCAGGTATTCCTGCACAGTCTGAAAATCTTCCAGCTTAGGCTCGGAAGCAGGCTGAGCGGATTTCCCGACTTCTTGGGCTTTCCGCAAGGCTTCAATTTCTTTCGCCAGAGCATCACGCTCGGCCTTGAATTTATTCGCATTCTTTTTATGCCGCGAAATAGCATTTACTGCCTTCTTTGGGAATGGCGTATCATCTTGAGCATCTGCATCAAGGTCTTGCGCTTCTTCCTGCTCAGGCGCATCAGCCGCTTCGGTTTCTACTGCCGCAACATCGGTTTCCGGCGCTTCTACTTCTGCAACGATTTCTTTTTGGTCAATCATAGGTTTCCCCTAAATTTCCGCGCCATAATTGGCTACGGATTGCCCTGCGGCAATTACGTCGGCCTCTGCTTGGCCTAATACTTTCAGCTTTTCCAGATTTAGCTTTTCTTGCTCAATCGCAAGTTCCTGCTGTTTAATCTGCGCCTCAAAAACAGCCTTTTGCTGTTCAAAAGCAACGCGCTGCTGTTCTAGCTGAATATTCATACGCTCAATCTCAAGCTTGTTTGCTTCGGATTGCGCCTTAATCTGGATTTCTGCTTGTTTGTCCTGTAGCTGCTGAGCCATCTGCTGCATCTGAGCCTGCATTTCAGCAATAGCTGCCTGCCCCTGCTCAATGACTTGCTGCATCTGTGCAACTCGCGGGTCTTGCTTGTCGCTTTCTTCCAGAAGCTGCGGCGGGATTGTTTTCTTGATGCGCTCGGAAATAGCCTGTGCGCCCGGAATATCCATGTACTTAAACGCCAAGTCACCGATAACTTGCATCAGGTCAGGGCGCTGGTTGATTACCTGAGTGAAAAACTCTGCTGCTTCTTGGCGCATTGTGGTAAACGAATTACCCGTAACGACGCGAACATCGTATTTACCCTTTTTCAGGTCATATTCTTCTTTTTGTCCTTCGACCATTGCTCCGTTAAGGCCGACTTCCTTCACATCATCTTCATCGCCGATAATGCGCTCAACGCGGGAAGTGTCATAGATTTCAGGAATGGCACAAACAAGGACGCGGCCAGCGTGTGTAATTGACTTGTTCAGGTTATCGGCAAAGTGGAACGTGCCAATCTCGCCCTCTTGTTTGCGGCGCTGGATAGCAATACCTGACGTTTCGTTAGACGACTGCCCCAAGCTGGCGTTATACATGCCAATGGCGGCCTTGATATCATCTACGCTCGCCAATGCAGCATTAAACACGCCAGCAGGCGTTTGCGGAGGGTCTAGGCGCTGCGGCGGCGGGATAGGGTTGCCAAGTGCATCGGCTGTCTTGTAACGCAATACAGCCGATTTAGAAGGGTTCTTCCAGTCTTCTGCCCATTCTTCAATCTGCCCCTCAGCAGCCATAAACGGTGCCTCCGTCTGGCGCATAAGGATTTCAGCTTCCTTAGACTTCCACCAGTTATGAAGCTGTTGCGCCTGCTTTGCGCGGCGAATAAGGCTGTAAATCTGGCGCTTGCCTTCAACCCAAAATTCCTCGCCATAAACGGGAATAATCGGGATGTATTTGCCGGGAAACTCGGTTTCTTCCAGAATATCGCTGCCGGACATTTTCGTGCGACGGACGCGCTTTCTTGCCACCTTACGCTTAGCTTTCGGCTCGGGCATACCTTCTTTGATTTCAAGGCGGCTGCCGTCTTCGTAAAGGCCAAACTCTTTGTATTCTTCCTCAATCTCGAAAAATTCCGCAATCGAGATATAGTCCGCGTCTTTAAGCTCTTTAACCTTTTCATCGTCAAAGCTGCACGGCGAAAAGTCAGGGTATTTTTCCCTGAACTCTTTGACGGTCATTTTGTCGATAACAAACGCATGTTTTGCGTCGGAGCCGTCAATCTCGATGCTTTGGCTGTCCAGATAAATCGCCGTGTTGTTCACAACGCGGCAGATTTTAAGCTCTTGCTCAAAGCTCTCATCGTCAATGTAGTCATGGTCAACGCGCAGCCAACCAAGGCCAGTTCGGACGGAATAAAGCGCAGCGGTATCATACGCATCATCCGCGCCTGATTTGTATTCGATGTTCTTAATAAGCCCTTTGAATACCTCAGCCGTTTCTTCATCGCCATCCTTTGCGGGAATGACGTTGATTGTCGGCGTATTCATGCGGATTTGGTTGACCACTTGGCGGGTGAATTGGCCAAGCTTGTCGAGCGTCAGGGCAGGGCGGCCAGTTCGTTCTCGCTCTTGATAGTCGCGGCCATTCCACTGTGCGCCCGTTTCATCGGACAAAAACCGCGCATCTTGCTGCACCGCTTCATAAATGCGTGACCAAGCCTCTTTCTCTCTTTGATAAAGGCTTTTCGCATATTCTACATAATTCTTGTTTTTATCGGCCAACTGCTGAAACCTTTTGTGGGTGTTTCAACGGTTGCCGATGTCCCGAAGGCTCTAGTGGCATACAGTCAAGGATATAATATTTTACTTTGCATGGCATGTAAAGCGTTATCCCATCCAGCTTCCACCGCCAATCTGCATATTTACTTGACGCTTGGGTGCTATGGCGTTTTTAACGCTAGCCGTGGCAATCGCCGCATATCTAGCCGCAGATGCAGCGTGTGATGTCCAGTCATGATGCGGTTTTGATTTGAACGCCTGTCTATCTTCGTCCCATTCGTATTTGTAGTTTTCCAGCGCATGAAGCCCCTCGGCGCATTTCTTGTCGTCGAAAACGGAAAATCCGATAGTCTGGCGCAAAAGCTCAATGCCGGGATTGATATCAACTTCACGCTGCAAAACTCTGTTAGAAACGCCCATTTGTGTTAGCTGCGCCGAAACAGACAAGCCCCTGATATTTCCATGTCCACCGTCATGCGGCAGGAAGTGGCCTTGCTTCATGTAGTTATACGGCTTTTCCTTAACAATCTTTGCGTAATGGTCTAACTGCTCTCCGCTGTTTTCGTAGTAATCCAGCCAGCGCAATTCACGTCCGACGAATTGCAGCCACCAAATCGCAGTCGCATCCCCAAAGCCCAAATCCCAAGCAGTGAACACTTCGCTGATAGCGTCATAAGGCACACGGCAAATGCGGCCTTCCTCTCTGGCCTTGGTAATCTGCTTTGCCAACACAGCACCGCTGCGGCGTGTGTCAGGCTCACCTTCCCAAACGTGCTGATACGCTTCGTTGTCCTCTTTTTCCAGCCTCTCGCGCTCTTTGTTCAATACAGAAGGGAAAAATGGATTGTCTCGCCAGCTTACTTTTTTTGTAAACGTGTCCGGATTGCGATTAGCAACAAATCTGCGGTATGTGGGGTCGTTAACAGACTTTACGTTAAAGCTAACCCATATCTCTGAGCCTTCTTTGCGAATTGTCGGAATAACAATCTCATAGCTGCGGTCAGATACGTTTTCAGCCTCCTCAATCCAAAGCCTGTCTGCGCCCTCAAGCGATTTCAGGTCGGTTGTGTTATGCTTCAGGCCGCGAAAAATAAACTTCGTGCCATTCTTGCCGCGTATCTCGGTTTCAAGCACCTGATAGAAGCTATCAAGGCCGTGCAGCTTAATGATGTCAGCTAAAAGCTGGTGAACGCTATCCTTGATGCTTTTCTGTATTTCACGAGCGCAAACGATGCGAAGCGGCGCTTCCATGCCCTGAACTAGTAAAGCGCGAGCGAAGTTGTGAGACTTTGCTGCGCCACGACCGCCGTAAAATACCTTGTAGCGTTTCGGCTTAAATAGCGGCTCAAACGCTGATGGAATTTCAATCTTTCGGACTGACAAATTCCACCTTGATTTGCGTGAGAGCATCGGCAGGCTTGCCGTCTTTGTCTAGGTTCTGGACTTCCTGCCTTGCAAGTTTTGGGTAAAGGTAATCAGCGAACTTTGCCAGCACCTCAAAGCGGCGCTCAGGGCTTTCTATCTCCGCCAGCCATTCGACCATCTGCGGCGTGGCGTATTCAAACAGGTTATTTAGCCCCTGCTTAAATTCGACAGTGGCTTTATTCTGAACGCCCTTTTTTCTGCCGCCATTGGTCGGAATTGGCTGACCATTGATAGGGGAAACAGGGATATTCTTCGAATTTTCTTTCCCATTGTCCATATCGCAATTTTAAACACATCTTGCGATAATGGCAATAGGCGATTAACGGTTATTTAATCTCTTTGTAACCGTTTTTCTGCAAAATCTCTTTGCACTTTGCGTCTTGGTCTTTTTGCAAGTGATATCCAAGGATGCCGCCCGCGATTGATGCTGTCGTGTTACCGCCGCAAGTCTCTACATCTCCGGTTTTCGGGTTTTTCAGCGTATAGGTAGGCGTGGTGCAGGCTGCGACGAAAAGGCAGGCCGTGATTGCGATAACTTGTTTCATGTTTGTATCCTCCGTTGTTTTCTTATTTTAAGCTTTTCTGGTTAATTTTTACTTAAACACCCGCTCAATCCGGCTGACATTCAACACGCGCTGGATTTCAGGCAAAAACCGCTGCGCCCTGCCCAATCCGTCTTGGTCGTCTACGAACAAAATGTCTTCGGAAAGCCACGCATCACGGAATAGGCCGTAAACGGCGTGGGCGGGCAGTACAGAGGCTAGGCGGTTATGGAGGTCAGTTGGATACCATGAGAAGTCTGGCTGCTCTTGGCGCATGCCAATCAGGAAGGTTGAGAGTTTGTGGTGCATGAGTTTAATCCCCATTATAAACATATACTCTAACAGTTTTTCTTTCTTTTTGGCACCAAACAGGTTTTGAAATGTATCCGCAAATTGAAGCAATTTTTGAATAACCATTTCCAAAAATTTGTTTAACTTTGTATGGTAGAATTATCCCTTTGTCGTTTTCTAAATCCTTAAGAACTTTCTTATGTTTTTCAATTTCTTCTTGATTGTTTGAAACATAATCAAAATCAAATAAAGAAAGTTTCTTTTTTATCTTTTTTATTTTTATATCAACAATCTTTAACTCTGCCAGAATTTCAAAATATTCATCTTTGCTAATGTTCATACTTATAACTCCATATTTTTTGTATTTTGTAACAC
>ERZ761597.95-NODE-95-length-20490-cov-5.627942_pt1 | contig 20490 bp, 26 predicted proteins | sample MGYA00433093_ERZ761597 | MGnify/ENA primary metagenome ERZ761597 (study PRJEB28899, sample SAMN03785557) | bioreactor sludge metagenome | biome: EBPR Sludge; feature: EBPR Bioreactor; material: 0.22µm filtered reactor supernatant | place: Saint Lucia: Queensland... | reverse complement strand
TTCATCTGGTCGAATGCTTTGTTGCGCGGCTTGCCCTTGCTTTTCATCGGCTGTCCCTTTCGTTTGTCCCTGTCCCCATCATACACCGGGAATCAAAAACCGCCCCACATGAGGGGCGGCCTGTCCGGTTTGTGTCCGGTTCGCTTCCGACAAACGACCTTCTACGTCGCGTCACTGAACAACTTCAGCAGCGGCACCGCTTCCGGCGGCAGTTGATCGAGGGGCGAGACTGGCCCGCTGGTCACGATCTTGACCGTCGCGCCGCCCAGCGCCTGCCCCAGCTTCGCCACCGCCTCCAGTACATCCAGCAGCGCGTTCTCAATTTGCGCGTGCTGCACGGCGCTGGCTGTGAATTCTAGCGCGTAACGCCGTGTTGTGACCTGCGGAGCAGGGGTAGGCGTTTCCGGCGCAGGAAGAGGCGCTGGCGTCGGAATTTCGACGGGCGGGGCTGGCTTATCTGGTACCGGCAGCGGTGCCGGTGTATTGTCCACCTCAAAATTGAGGTTGCTGTCCAGCAGCGCCCGCAGCGTGTCCAGCAGCCGGTCCGCGCCGCGCAGCCCGAAGCTGTCGTTCAGTCCCCACCCCGCCCAGTCAAAAATGGCGGCGCTTGCCCGTTTCGGCAGATACCAGTTTTTGATGGCCGTGTGCAGGAAGTCGACATATTGCGTGTCAGTCAGCGGCATGCCGCGCCAGCCCACGTCCGGGTCAAGAATGATCTTGTTGCCCTCCACCCGCGCTTTGCAGGCCGCCAGCTCGCCGATCAGCACTTCCGGCTGCGGCAGCCCCAGCCGGGTGTATACCGCCAGCAGGGTCGAGTACCGGTTAATCAGACTGTTCTGTTCTTCGACTTTCGCCCCGGCGTATTCGTGAACCATCACCAGCGTGTTATGGCGGGCCGCTGCCCGCACTGCCGCCTCGATCTGCGGCGCTTGATAATCCGGCCAGTCCGGTGTGCCTGCCGCCCAGGCGAAGGCACCGGCCCGCACGCCTTCCTCGCCCATCTGCTCGATGCAGGCCGCCTCGAATTCGGCGTTGCTTTTCGGGTCGGCTTCGTTCAGCAGGTGCACCACCGTGCCCGTCTGTCTGAGCACGTTGGCAAACGGCAGCACGCGCCGCTCCACCCACATCTGCGACGCCGTCTTAATGTCAATATTCCGCTTCTGGCATATCAGCCAGAAATTAGCGTCGGTCACCTCATCGAGTGGAACATAACCCCACGGGTCGCGCCCGTCGTATCCCCGCCAGACGATGGTCGTCTCAGGCAGTTCGTCATGCACCTTCTGCAGAACTTTCGGCGTGTCATAGAAGCGCGCCGCGCTGAACAGCACCACATAACGCGGTGGATATTTGAGTTTGCGATGCCAGTCCAGCCACTCGCGCAGGCTGGCCGCGTTCATCCGGTCAAGGTTGGCGTACAGCGACGCCGCCGAAAATACTTTCGTCATTAGTTCACGCTGGGCGCTGTGGGGTTATTCTTCGTCATCTCATCGCGAATGATGCGCCGCACCACGTCCTCGACGATGCTGACCACATTATCGTCCAGCGGGGTGTCTGTTTTGGCCGTCACCTCTTTGGCATAGTGGAAGGCTTTGTCCAGCACCTGATCGACCGTCGTGACCGGGATTAAGTTCTTCGTTTGCAGCGCAAGGATCACCACCGCCGCCAGCAGCACGATCTCCACCAGATTATCGGTGATCGGCTTCAGGGGACTATCAGCCGCCGGCGCGTCGTCCAGCGGGGCAGGTGGTGCCACCGGCTCGGCCGTCACTTCCGCCGCCGGGGTGTTGGTCACCAGTTCCTGCGCGCCGGTCAACCCGAAGCTGAGCAGCACGGCGAGGATGAGAATGGACATTATCAGAAATCGAAACTTACGCATGGTCTGACTCCTTCACAGTGTCGAATGATCCGGTTTTTAATTTGTTCAGCCGTGGAATAATGAGGTCGAGATGACCCAGTATTGCATCGAGCTTACGGGTAACAACGTTGATGTCCTGCCCGCTGATGGTCGCCCGCAGCGTCACCGAATCTTGTTTGATCTGGTCGCGCAGATCCTTCGCGTCCTTTCGCGTCTGTTCGGTCAGCGTGTTCAGCGTGCTAATCAGCAGCTCGGTCTGCGTGTCCATGTGTGACTTGATGGCGTCGCGGCTGGCGTCCACCTGTTTAGCCGTCTCTTCGTGCCGACGGTCGATGTGCCCGCCCAGCAGCCGCACGATGTCTACTTCCTCCAGCTTGCGCTTGACATAATCCAGATCCGCCCCGCGCTTCTGGCTGGCCTCGCGCTCGCTCGCCAAAGTCGCCGCCAGATCGGTGTTCTGCTTTTCCAGTTCAGCGATGCGTTCTTCGTGTTCGCTCTTGTTCACCGACTGCCGCTCCACTTTGGTGATCTTTCTCCCCTGTAATAGCTGTAATCCGAACCCGCCGGCCGACAGCAGCACAGCCAGCCCCAGCCGCAGTATATTTTCGTTGCTGGTGAAGTCTTGTCCCTGCGTCTGGATCACCGGCGCGCCCAGCACCGTGTAAATGCCCAGCGTGAACATCGAGAATGTTAGGGCAGATGTCAGCCATAATTTCATTTGTCAGCCCTCACAGCTTGCTGCCGCGCCAGCAGGTAGAGATCCCGCAGCAGCGGCGCGCACACCGCCACCCAGATCACCATGTATAGAATTTGTGATTGCAGCAGCGGCGTCAACCCGATAAAATACAGCCGCAGCGCCAGAAACACAAAGACCGTGTAAGGCGCCACCCCCACCAGCCGCATCGGAATATTGCCCCGCGACAGCATTTTGAAAAACATGCCGACCACGATGGCCGCCGCCAGATAATCCAGCCGGATCGAATAGGTGCTGGTGAAGATACTTAGCACGCCGTTGGGCTGCGTCATGCCCAGCGCGATGAAAATCACGCCGACAATAATCACCATCCGCTCCAGGTTGTAACGGTATGAAATCGGCTTCCCGTCCATCCTCACCTCGGTGTCAGTTCGCGCTGGCTGAGTATCCGCCGGCTGCCGTCCGCCGCGGCGTACTTCACCACGTAGGCTTGCCCGTCCATGCCGAACGGGCGATACTGCGGACAGTCGCTGCTGATGAAATACTCGTCCACCGTCCCCGTCCGCACGAATGCCCCACCACCCGGCGCTTCGTAATTGGTGAAGTCCACGATGGTGCCCACCGGCAGCAGTCCCGGCGGCTGCACTTTGGTGAAGTAGGGGCAGGACTGCGCGCCAGCCGGTGCAAAACTGACCGCCAGCACCACAAACAATAGAATTAGAATTAAGCTGCTTTTCATAGTGTCCCTCGCAATTTATGCTTAGGACTTCATAATAATTCCCACTAGGCGGCGTAACGCGCGTAGCTCGGCCTGCTGGCGGGTCAACATCCGCAGCAGGATCGCCCGCACCTGCCCCAGCGGTGCCGTCTGCAGCGCTGTCTGGTCGTTGGCCATCTCCGCCAGCAGGTCGTCAATCGCCAGCAGCGGCGTCAGGTCATCAGTGATGGCCGTCCACTCCGCCCGCTCGGCATCGTCGGCCAGCGCCGGGTCGTAACTGGCGATCTCGGCGGCTGTCCTGCCTTCGTCCTCGGCGCTGATCGTTGCGTTAAAATTAACACGCAGCCCGCCATCCTTGCGCGGTGCAATGCTTTCTATAGGCAGTCCGGCATTTTTCAGCACATTGAACAGCCGCACCATGTCCACCGGGCGGGTGATGTGCGGCACGTCCTGCGGTTCGAATTCTTGTCTGTGTTTCATGCTCACCCCGGCGTAATATCGCGCACCAGCACGGTAATATTGAAGGTCATCTCCACTTTGCCATTGCTGGCCGTGGCCTGCGACAGCGACGGATAACCACTGTTGAAGCGCACTTCGCCCACCCGCAGATCACAGTATAAAGAGATCTCGCTGGTGTTGTGGATGCCGTTGTCGCGCACCAGTTGGGTAATGTCCAGATCTTGCACGTCCAGCGCGGCATTCACCCCGCCGTCGTTCCATTGCAGGCCGTCCGGGCCATAATCCGCCGTCACGTCCACCCCGTTCACGTATAGGCTGACGTCGCTGGGGTAGTTGTAGCCGTCGGTCAATTGCCACCAAAGCTGATAAGTGGACGAAGCAAAGATCGCTTGGCTGGCCGTCGTCGAACGCAGCGGAAAGGTGCGGAAGCTGATCCGCACGTCCAGCACATCCACCACCGTGTCTTTCATCCGCAGCAGGAAGACGGCCGGCGCGTCGTCGCCGTTATTCCCCACTTCGTCGTAATAGGTTTTCTCATAGGTCGCCACGCGGGTTTTGACCGATAGGTTTTGCACCTGCATCTGCTCGGCCAGTTCCACCACCATATCGGTGTCGTCCATCAGATGGCGGTCGATGGTTGCCACTTCGAAGGTTTGCACCAGTCCGCTCTCGCTGATCTGCCGCGTGACGCCTGTCACCCACACCAGCTCGTCCACATCGATGTAACGCAGTTCCGGCTGGCTGGCGAGCGGATCACCCAGCATCGGCGCGACGCCGCTATATTGTAATAAAATTTGCTGCCCGACCTTAATGACATACGGGCAGTGCTGCACGCTGAATTTATACACCGTCAGCGCCGTCCGCATGCGCGTCAGCCACTCCATCGTCGCCAGTGCCAGCGCGTCGCTGGCGTACTGCTGCGCCAGATCGCTGTTCGAAATCGGCCCGATTTCCTTGAACACCGGCGACTCCTGCCGCTGGGCTACGCCGTCGCTGGCGTCAATATAAAATTCTTCGATGCCGAAATCATTCAGCCGGTAATAAATAGGGTAGGTCGAAGCCGCTCCCGCTTGATAAGTGGAATTATCAGTATTGAAAATTTTATAACTGGTATATTTCAGCGTGGTCGCCGCCGCGCCTTCACCGCTGCCGGTCGGCATGGCCCAGTTCACGATCTCGTCACTGTCCGTCACCACCGACATGTTCTCTATCAGCAGCACCTCGTCCTGCTTCAGCAGTCCCGGCGTAACGCTGGAAGGTGACTGAATGGCCCGCACGCCCTTGCCCTGCGGTGACAGCGCCCGGTCGCCGAACGGTCCCACCTCCAGCACGCGCGCCGTGTCGCCCCGCCGGAAGTGCACGCCCTGTTCTTTCACCGTCCGCCCGATGGCCTTCAGCGCCTTCGCCCCATCATAGCGCGCCGTCAGCAGGTTGCTGGCGATGCTGCTGTCTACCTCAGCCGTCCAGCCCGGCGCCAGCGTCACCAGTCCGTCATACACCGTCTGTGAGGTTGCCGCGGTGTACTGCCGCCCGATGCCCACCGTGTAGTCGCGCAGCTCGTCGATCAGGTCGCGCCCGTCGATGCTGATGCCCCGCGCGTTATCCGTTTCCGTGATGCTGACCTTGATAATCCGCCCCGCGCACCACAGCGCAGGCGGCTCGGTGTCCTGCTGCCCGTAGACATAAATAACGTTTGGATTGACGAGGTATTTAATCACCCGTTCGTCCAGCGGGCATTGCAAATTCAGCGTGCCGGCGGCGTCCAGTTTGTCGCGCACCGTCGTGCTGATGATTCGGGAAATATGCGCCAGCTTGACGCCGCCCGAACTGTAGACCTCGGCAAACGTCCGCATTTAGGCCGCCAGTCGCCCGCGCAGGCCCGTGGACATGTAACTCACGCCGCCGTCGCCGTAGAAGGTGCCGGTCGCCGCGCTGACGTTTTCCAGCGCCTGCAGGTAATGGTAGCCGGCGCTGGGATAGCCTTCATAGACTGCCGACACGGGACTGGCGCCGGCATCGTTGTGAAGATCCCACGTGCAGTCGGTCGAAGGTGAACTGGTGCTGTCCAGTCCCCACGCCACCACGCAGTTCACCGCGCCGCTGGCTGCACAAATATTTTGCGCATAGACCATGTCCTCACTGACGCCGCGCACAAATTGGAAGCGGTTGGTCGTGCTGTTGTTTTTGCTGCGCCATGTGTTGGTGGCATAAGTCCACGTGTCGGTGGTGTCCTTCACCACCATATTGCGGAAAGCGCGGTTGTAATAATTCCACACGTAGCGCTTCGTCACGCTGTCCTCGCACTGGCCGATGGTCGCCGTCGTGCGGATGGTGCCGATGTACAGATACCCGGTTGCGCCGTTCTTGACATAAACGCCGTTCTGTGTGGTCAACGCAGTCGCACGGTTGGTTGCGTCCGTCCACGCCACGATCTGCGCCGCCACCGCCCCGCTGGAGACGTACAGGAAAACATCATAATTTGTATCGGCTGCCTGTCCGGCCAGACTGATGGTGATCTCGCTGAAGCTGTACTGCTTCCACACTGCCGCCGTCGAATCATAGATGGTGACGCGGTTCCCCCTGAACGGTGTCACGTATACGCTGGTCGCTGCCGTCACGTCGCTGGTGGTGATCGGTGTAGCGGTTGTCAGCGTCAGCCGCCCCTGAAAGACGCCCGGCTGCGCGACGGCGCTGGTGGTCGAGGCGTTGTCGCTCCAGCCCGTGCTGGTGCCGATCAGCATCGTCCACTTCGTCGCGCTCAGCGTGATATCGCTGGCATTCCAGAATGACAGGTTGCCTGTGCCGTGCTTCAGCGTCACCACCCGGCTGGCGTTCGACATCCGCACGAACAGCACGCGCCCTTCGCCATAACCGTTGATCGTGTCGAGATCATCGCTTGCCGCACTGCTTTCCGTGTCAATAATGGCGAAGTTCTTCGTCACCGTCACCGCCCCGCTGGCGATGGTCAGCGACTGCGTGGCACCGATCAGCCGCACATAGTCGTCCGTCCCGTCCAGCAGGTTGTTCAGGTGTGCCAGTAATTGGTTCCAGATGGTGTTGGCTGCCGCCGAACTAAGGGAAGCATTGGATGCAATCGAGCTAATGGTGCGCGGGTGACTGGTCATACATATCTCTCCATCCAGCGCACGCTGAAGTCCGCCGCGCCAGTAATAAAACAATTCAGGGTATTGGTGCCGGGGTAGAGTCGCATCCAGTCCGGGTTCAGCGGCAGTTCAAAATCCGCCATGCCGTCCGATCCGACGTGGATGACCGTCTGCCGCAGCGCGTCGATCTCCAGCGCTTCCCCGTCGGCCAGCGTGCCCAGCCACTGCACCTCGTCCACCACATCGCCGTTTACGATGCGCTGGATCTTCGGCTCGCGGGCATCCGCGCCGCTGTTGTTGTCAATAATCATGCGGGCCAGCGTGTAAATTTTGCCGCCGACCGTCAGGCTGAGCGAACCGGATGTCGTCACGGTGGTGGCTGCCGGTGCGCTGCTGCTGCCATCCCAGCTGCCGCTGTCCCACGCGCTGCCGTCGTCCCACAGCCGCTCGACGCCCGCCGTGTACCAGAACGGGTCCGGTACTTCGAACACCAGCGAGAATAACTGGCGAATGTGCGGCAGTCCTTTCACGTCCTGCTCCAGCGGCGCTTCCCGCAGCCGTGCCCAGCAGAAGCGCGGGGTGCCCACTTCCGGCTGCATGTACAGCGGCAGCAGTCCCCAGTCCTGCATCTGCCGCAGCGAATCAATCTTATCGGAAGCGTCCGTGCTGCCCGTGTAGTGCAGCCACAGATCGACCTTCACCGTGCCCACCGCCCCGATGCCGCGCCCCGTCCCCAGCCCGCTGACGCCGCCGTGCACACCCGGCAGTCCGGCCATGTAACTTTTCAGCTTGCCGAAGTCGCAGACATAATTCACTTGTGCATCGGTGGGGAAGGTGTAGATATAATCACCCACGCCGAACTGTGTCAAAATGTGCATTTATAGTCCTCTCGCCCGCGCCCGTGCCAGCGCGCCGTCCATCGCTGCCCAGCCGCCCTCGCGCGTGCTGGCGTTGATGGTGATCGTCCCGATATTGACCCCGCCCATGCCCATCGTGTCGCCGTTGGAATGCACGAAGCCGCCCACCGATGGCGTGAACAATTCCGGCCCCTGCTCGCCGACGATGTAGGACTGGCCGCCCATCACTGGGCCGCCCGCTGCCCGCATGCCTGCCGCGTTCAGCACGTCACCGATTGACCACTGGCCATTCACCAGACCACTCACAATCCCGCCAATGCCGCTGGCACCCGTGCCCACCCGGCTGACGAAATCGTTAATTTTCGACAATACGTCGGTGATGGTCACCAGCAGCTCGCCGAAGCGGTCGCGCACCCACTGCACCGCCGCCCCTAAGAACGCGCGGAAAATGCCCGCCAGCATGGTCGCGCTGGCCGCTGCGTCCATAAATAACTTGGCGATGCCGCCGGGATACAGTTCATTGGCTGCGAAGATGATCCCCGCGATGCCGGCGATCAACAGCCCCACTGGCGACAGTAGTAAACTGACGGCGCCGGTCACCAGTCCCACCGCCGCACTGACGCCGGTGAAGATCGTGCCCAGCGCGAACAGTCCGCCACCCAGAATGACGCCCGCACCGGCTAGCAGTCCGATCTGCGCCGTCAGTTCGGGGTTCTCACCTATCCATCGAATAACATCACTGATAACAGGTCTGATTTGCTCCACAATTTGCATTAAAGCAGGTATTAATGCTTCACCAGCCAGTATTGCCATTTGACTGATTTGACTATTCAGCAGGTCGAACTGCGCCGCCGCGCTGCCCATTTGGATTTCTTTCGCCTTTTCAGTAACACCGTCCACCGATGTTGTAAAGTCAGTGTTAAACTTAGCGAAGTCCTGCCCTGTCAGCGCCACCGACCCGCGCAGCGCTTCATTTGTACCCAGCAGTGCCGCCATTCGTTTTTCGCCTGCTGTCGTCGTCCGGCTGACCGCTTCCACCGCGCCCACCAGTCCCAGCTGCTTAATCGCCAGATCGCCCGAACTGAAGCCCATTTCTTGCAGTGCCGCTATCATGTCAGCGTTCGGCTTCATCAGTGCGGACATAATCGCGCCCAGTTGGGTCGAGGCTTGCCCCGCGCTGTTGCCCTTCGTCGTCAGGAAGGCCATCGCGCTGCCCACGTCCTCCAGCGGAATGCCCAGCGAGGCCGCCAGCCCGGTCACCTGCGGCAGTGCGCTGGCAAACTGGTCCATTGTACCCACGCCTTTGCCCACGATCTGCGTCAGCACATCGCTGACGAATCCCGCTTTGTCCGCCGCGAAGCCGTAACTATTCATCGTGCTAATCAGCGCGTTCGTCGTTCCCTGCAGGTCAGCATTGCCCGCCGTGGCGGTGTCGATGCTGGCCTGCAAAATAGCCATATGCGTCGAAGCGTCCGCCACGCCGCCCACGATGTCATAAAACGACTCCGCCACCGCCTGCGGCCCCTGCCTAACGTTTCCACCGGCAATTTCTAATAATTCAAGTTTTAAGCTACTAACTTCATCTCGCGTCAGTCCCAGCACCGCGCCGGTGTTGGTCACCGCTTCGTCGAAGTCGGTCGCTTGCTTGATCGCCACACCAAAAAGGCCAGCCAGCGGTGCGCTGATGGCCGTGATATTTGACCCTGCTTTTTGAAGGTCGCCGCCGAAGGACGACAGCCCGCTTTTAGCGCTGGTCAGTCCCGACTTAAAGTTGCTGTCGTCGAGGCTGAGAACGCCGAATAAACTGGCAACTTGTAAAGGCATAATTGACTTTCGATAACCTTACTTCTCACACCTTACCCGCGCCCCGCTGATTCAACGCACAGCAAACAAAAACCCCCGCATGGGGGTTATTTCTCGCCCGGCATTTTGCCGTTCCGCAATGCCTCTTTGGCGCTGGCGAGTTCCATCAGGTCATAGCGCTGCTGTAGGGACATCCGCTCCAGTTCACTCGGCTGGATGCCCAGCATCATCAGCTCAGCATCCTCGATCCGCGCCATCTCGTCCGGGTAAAAACTCACCGAACCGGGCAGCTTGTTCGCCATCGCGTAGTCCCATGCTAGTTTTTTGACTTGCTTCGCGCCTCACCGTTGCGGATCATCTCCAGCAGCTCGCCGTAACGGTCAGCCTGCACGTAATTGAGGCTATCAGCCGCGCTCCAGTCGATCTCGTCCGGGGCGTTCGCCAGCAGCCAGCCGCGCGGCACATCCACCAGCACCTGCGCCACCATGCCCGCCTGCTCGGCCGCCAGCCGCTCGATGACCGTCAGCGCTTCCTCTTGTTTGTCATAGAATTCGGTCAGCACGTCATAGTCGTCGGTTCTAGGCTGCGGTCGCTTCAGGGTGATCTCAGCCTTCGCCACTGCCGTCAGCGACAGCGCGAACTGGTGATTCCATTCCTTGCTGACGCGCGTGAAATCAAAAGACGGTTTCTCGGCCCCGTTCTTGCTCATGTCCCCTTGCTCCTAAAATGAATAGACGCACATCACGCGCGCCATCTGCGAAAAGTTGGGATAATTACCACGTGCCGCCGGCGTACAGGTTTGTTGTGGGCACACCAGAGCTGACCAGATCGAATTCCAGCATGACCGTTTTCTTGTCATAGCTGGGCGACGGTCCTTTAATCGAGTTGATTTTGAAATTGCCGTTGTGCTTCGGCTTGCCGGCGGTGTTGTTTTCCGGCCCGTAAATGATGGCGACCACCTGATCGGCTTCATACAGCGCCGCGATGTCGGTGGCAGCCTGCGTGTCGTCATAGACCAGCGTCATTTTCGCGGTGATCAACCACAGCCCAGTGGCATGGCTTTCCCAGTCCACACCGCTGCCGGCGCTGATATCCACGTCCGCCGACTTGAACGTCATGTCGAATTCGCGCCACTTGGCCGACACGTCCACTCCGTCCACTGTCAAGAAAATGTTGTTGTCGTTATACACGGCGTGCCAGCAGCGCCGCTTGCTCAGGTCGATGCCCTGCTCACGATTGACTGGCCGAACTGCCTTAAATTTTGCCATTTCTACCTCGCCTCCATCACAATTTCGTATTGGTGCCCCGCGTGGAATATGCTCCCAGTCGGGGTGGTTAATTCCTCAAGATATATTTGTCGCCCCTCGGTGACCGCTGTCACCCGCCATGTGGCATGATAGGGCAGTGCGGCCGCCACGTCCTGATCGCCCGCGTTATGCAGCAGGGCTGTAATGGCGTCGCTCATGGCGAAGGCGCCGGCCATCTCGCCGCTGACACCCTTCACCCCCATAATCAATTCGTGGCTGCGGCGCGCCGCGTTGGTTTTCATGCGCCGGTTTTCCATCGGGAAGAACACCACATAATTCTGGCGCTGCCCGTTCACCACCGCCGCCAGCCGTGCGCTGGCCGTCGTCAGCGGTTCGACCCGCTGTTCCCACAGTGGATTCGCCCCTTTCAGGTGGGCAATCAGCACTTCGTTAATGGCCTGCTGTGCGCTGGTCATAGTTCATCAAGCCCCAGTTGATCTTTGGCGTCCTGCTCCATGCGTTCCTGCGCCCGTGCGAAGGCTGGCACCATCCACGGCCGTGCCGCCATTTTCTCGGTGCCGTATTCCAGATAGACCCCATATTCCACCCCGTCGCTGATGGTGCGCTCATGCGGTCCCGTGTTCTCCCATGTGATCGAAGCCCGCAGTGCGCCCGTGTCCACGCCCGGCGGGTCGCCCGGGGCGCTGGGTGATTCGCCCATACTCAGTTTGGCGTCGGTCACGATGCTCTCGGCCATCCAGTCCAGAAAGCGGTCAACCTTGCCCGGCTCTTCGCGCAGCAGTTTGTCCATGCCGCTGAAGTCCGCCGTGAAATTCGCGCCGTCTGGCATCACCGCACCCGTTGGACCAGCGCACTGATGAATGCGCCGTCGGTCAGTTTGTCCTCGACCGACATTACTTGAAAGATTGAGTCATCGCTCATCAGAACCCGGTCTTCGACTAAGAAAGGAGTCCCGACCGGGCAGATGAGCCGGAAGGTCTCCACTACCGCCACCGCGCCGCCTATTGGCCGCGTTGTGCTATCCGTTGGCACACGCCCCGCGCGGATCACCCGGCAGGTCACCCCCGTCTGCACGTTCACATACCCTTGCAGTGGCTCCCCCATACTGCCCACCGCTTGGTTACGCCGCTGCAGCGTGCATGTATCAGTCAACATCGCGTCGACCGTTGCTCTCACCGCTGCCACCGTTCGGCTGCTCAATAGCGCCATTGTCACCTCCCCTATGCACCCAAAATAATAGGCGGGTTCACCGCCTACCATCGCACATTATTCATTGCTGATAAGGACTATTCTCACTCGCTCGTCGTGTCGCTGGTGTAATCCGGCGCTTCGGTCAGCAGCGTGTCTGGCCGCCACGTGTCCAGCGCCGAGATGTTCAATTGCCAGCCCAGCCCGAAGCGTTCCTTCATCTTCCCCAGCAGCGTCGCCCAGTTATCGGCACTGCGCCGCCAGTCCACCTTCAGCCAGTCGGCCTGCAGATCCGGTTCTTTCGCCAGCTTGGCCATCGCCGTCTCGATCAGGCTGATGACCGCCGCGCCCACGTCGTCGCTCTCGATCGACAGCACCATGCTGACCTCTTCGTCCGTGAACATAGCCGTGGCGCTGTCCGTGTCGCCGATGTAATAGCGCACCTTCGTCAGGTCGCTGGGCGTGTCGCTGACGGTGTAAGTGAAGGTCATTGCCGCCTCTTCGGGTTGCTGTCCGGTATCAGCTCGGACACATTGACGATGTCATGGCTGCTGCCCGGTCCCATCAAAAATAGAAATTTGCGCCCGCTTTCCGGGTGTTCGTACAGGATGAAGAAATTCTTGGCGGAAAGGTCGCAGGTTGCCAGCGGATAGATCACACCGGGCAGCTCGGGCCATGTCTCCAGTTCGGCATCATAGACCAGTTCAACGAACTCGGCCTTCAGCGTCGCTTTCCACACCGCGCTGCAATCTTGTGTCACAATCCGCACGCGGACGACTGGCGTGGGCTGCGCGTCCTGCGCCAGCGCCGTCTCACAAATTGCCGCCAGCATCAGCACCGCTATCAGAAGAATGATTTTTCGCATTAGGTTCTGTTTAACTCCGTGTCCCATGCCGAATTAGTCAGAGGGTAAACCGCCAGCGATACTTCGGTGAAGCCGCTGCTGGCGATGGTGTTGACCAGTGTCGCCGTCGAATAGGTGCTGTTCGTGATCGTGCCGCCGCGCTTCGTCCACGCGCCTGCCACGTAGGTGTAATAGTCGTGACTGCTGCCGCTGCACACCACACGGATGACGGTCACATCGCCCACGCCGGTGACGTTCACGCGGTTGGTTCGGGTGCCAGCGGCGATACTGTCCACGCGAAAATCCCACGCCGTGTTGCCAGCGTTGCGCTGTAGATAAGCGTCCCAGCAGTTCGACAATTCGTCGCCGCTGGCGTTGATACGGTAAGCCAGTTTGATCTGCTGGCCGGCGACGGGTGACGCGGGCAGGGTGAAGGTGTAGTCGATCATGGCGTCGGCTGGCATGGCCTGCGCGGTGTTGACGGTAATTTCTTTCACCGTCATATTGTCCACCGTCATGTCAATCGGGCCGCCAGTGAAGGGCATATACGCCGCGCCGCCTGTCTTCGACCGTGCAATGCGCTTGTATACACCGACAGCCGTGGCAGAATAATCCACCGAATCAGATCCTCCCGGATACAATCCGAACGTGCCGCTGACCCGCGCCGTGATTTCGAAGCTGAATTCATACAGATGATCGGCTGTGAGGATGGTCTGATATAACCCGACAGCGGCAGCCGTTGCGTAAATATTGGCCGCGCCGGTGCCGCCGCCGCCGTGGGTGTTGGCTGCAGCCACTTCCGTGATTTCGGGGTCGGTGCCGGTTTCGTTATATTCCGTCCAGCCGGGCGGGTCGCCTGCCACCCATGCGGCACTGAAGTTCCCATTGGTCAGCAGCTCGGCGCCCAGCGCTTGACTGAATGAGGTCTTATTGACCAGCGCCAGCACGGACTTGTCGTTAAACGGCGACGGCAGATCGCGCACGCGCACCGCGTCCACATTGCCCACACCGTTGTAATTTGAAAAGAAGGGGTATAACGTCGCGGTGGTATCACTCAGCACCACCCAGCACAGCGTCCACGCCGTGAACACGCCGCCCTTAGCGAACAGCAGCGCGCCGGTCGCCAGCAGCACGATGTAAAATTCATATGTTGTGCTGTTGGTCAGCGTGCGGGCCAGTGATACCGCGCCCGTGTCGTTTACGGAAAGCGTCGCCTCGACCCTGAACATGGCCTTAAAACTGGTGCTGGGCACCGTTCCCGCGCTGTTCCAGCCGATAGCCGGGTAAGTGTTCAGCGTGGTCGGCGTCATCTTGAAATACAGCCCGCGCCCCGCCACCCGCGCCAGTCCACTGGCTGCTACAAACCCCTCATCGCCGTCGACCGGCGTGGCTTGCGCCGTGTAGGACAGCACATCCGACGCCACCGCCAGCGTGCCGTCCGTCTGCACGACGGTTAGGCTGCCCAGCTCGCCCGCGTAAGGCGACGCCACCGGACTGGCGTCGTCGGTTGAAAAGTCAACGCGCAGCAAATAATTAATAGCTGCATCACCCAGCAGGGTCAGCAGCTTTTTGCTCAGTCTCACTGTGTTAGTATCCCTAACTCAATGCGAATCGTCTTCGACGGCGCATAGGTGGGCGTGCCGCTGGTCACGTAATAGCCCTTGATGAGATTCGCGTCGACCTTGAACAGCGTGTTCAGGTCCTCCAGCAGTGCGTATTTCATCGAGCTGAGTGCGCCGAAGCTGGGCAGCGTCCACATGCCGATCCAGTTCGCCCAGTCCGCTTTCACCCAGGCAAATGCCGCATTGTCGGCGATCGGGGTGGTCAGCGCCGCCTTGAACAGCCACAGCGCGCCGGCTGCGCCTTCGTTGTCATCGTCGATCACCTTGATGTAATTCAGCAGTCCGCCGCCGCTGGCCGAGCCGGTCAGATCGAAGGACAGCGAGCCGCCGATGCTGTCGCCCGCACTATAAGCGCTGGTGTCGGGTGTGAAACTGACGACAGGTGTCAGAATTTTGTCGAAGTTAGTCATCGTTTCCGATAACTCCTTTTCTCAGATCAGGACGGCAGGGGCGGGATTACCCCGCCCGCCGTTGAGGGTGTTGGTTAGCTGTCCGCCACCGGGTCGATAATGCCCGACTTGTCGGCTGTGTTGAGGGTGTAGTTTTCGGCAGCGTAGCCCGCGTTGCCCACATCCGTGCCACCTGCCAGCGCGGTCGAACCAACCGCTACACGGTTGTCATGCACGAACACACCGGTGGATGAGTCTACGAACAGAATGCCGCTCACCTGTGATGTGCCACCCAACTGCACAATCGTATTGCGTCGTACCACTGTGCCGATGCAGGCCGTCGAGCCGTGAATGGTCACACTGCCCGCCGCGTTGTTCAGCGTCAGCCGGAAGGTGTTATCTTCAATGATGCCGCCCTCGATGCCCACCAGCGCGATCCACGACTGGGCGCTGCCCGCCGCGTTCACTTGGTAGCAGTAACAGTTGCGGATCTCCAGATAATCAGCAGCCGCGCTGGTCAGCACGAACTGGATGGTCTGGGCGCTGGCAGTTTCGAAGTGCTCGATGCCGTCCAGCGTCGCATAGGCCGCGGTGATGTGGAACATCTTCACCACTTCGTCCACGGTAGGGGTGACGCGGATATTCCGCACCAGCACGTTGGCCGCGCTGATGGCGAAGGTCGCCGCCGTATTGCCGAAAGAAATTGTCGGGCGCAGCGAACCGCGTCCTAACCCGATAATGCTGATCCCCGCCACGTCGGCAGTGATGCCTCCGGCTGCCGTCAGAGTTTCCGCATGGCCCGCCATGACGATAATCACATCGCCCTTATTGGCCGTGCATAGTCCGATGGCATAGTCGATTGTCGCCAGCGGCTTGCCGGGTGTTTTGCCGTTGTTGCCATTGCTGCCGGTGCCGCTGTGCACGAAGAAAACGCTGCCGGTGGTCGGTGGGATTGACACCCCGCTGCCGATCACTGGCATTCCGAAGCTGCTTATCCCGTTGGGGTAAGCTGTAAGGTCTGGCATTGTCTCACCTCATCTTATAAAACGACCCCGCCGCACACCTGCGCGCGGGGTCAAGAATTCAAGTTGTCAGCAGCGAATTAGCTGGGGTTGCTGCCCGCGACCCAGCGCCAGTCGCTCCAGCCGTAGCTGTAGCGCATGTAGGCGACCCATGTGGCGCGCAGTGTTTTGTCCTCCACTTTGGGATTGATGCCCAGCGGCACACGGTTGAACCATTTCAGGTTCATCTTTGCCAGCATCGGGTCAATCATGAACCACGCATTGCTGTCGGTCAGATAGTGCCATGTAATCACCTGCCACCGACCTGACTGCGGGTTGATCTTGTTGTTGGCACTGTCCGGGTCCTGCGGCGACTTAGCGATCTCCAGCGCTTCGTCCTCCAGACCCGGCGGCACCAGTAGCACGCTGGGCGTCACGGCGACTTTGTTATTTTTGTCGTCGGTGAAGGCCATCATGGCTTCGCGGATGGACTTGACATTGTCTTTCGTCAGCGCCAGCGCGAAGTTGTTGTCCTGTGTCGCGCCGGTGTTATCCGGCCCGAGCGGGTGTGAATCACTGCACAGCGCCACGCTGTCTGCACCCACAAATGAGCCGCTGAAAGCATTATTAAACACACTAGCAGCGTCCACTTCGCGCTTCAGTTTCGCACTGTCGCCCAATGCTATCGCCGGGTTGCGGATTTCCTCCCAGTTACTGTCTTCTAACAGCTTGCGACGAATCTGCAATTCGACGGTGTATTCCTTGTGGGTAAAAGTGGTCTTGTAACCACGATCAAAGTCGGCCTGCGCTACATTGTTCGTGTTTTCGAACTGTTCCCACATGTCGATCCCGATGGCACCTACGCCCGCGCTGCGTTCCTGCGCTTGGCTGGAACCGCTCACGCCGAACAGGGTTTCGATCAGGGACGGACGACGGCCAAAACCGCTCAGGAAACGGTCGCGCACAATCGGGTCCAGCGCGTCAGCCCAGTTTTCAGAAATTAACATGATGTTGTGTCTCCTCTAATCAGTAGCCTTGCGGCCTACTGGGCTGTATTGTCGAGGTGTTTGCCTACGTTGAAACACACAAGCGTTTCTTCGCTTGCTGTGCTTTCGGCCCACACGACGAATTCTTTGTTGGAAGATGGAGCGACGGTCTGTTCCCCGGTCGCGCCTGCAATGTCGAGTGTAGCGCCCTTCAGCCGGGCGTTCGGGTCGTAAACGCCATAAATGGCGTCAGCATCGACGATCACCTTCGCGCGGGTGGTGCTGTCCGTGCCGGACTGTGTCTCCATCACCAGTCCCAGCAGTTTGGTGTCGCCGGTCGCGGCCAGATCAATCTCGCCGCTTTCAAGGTTCACTAGATCGCCCTTCGTCAGCGTCTCGGTATCCTTGAACAGAAGATCCATAATCGTGGGTTTCGCGTCCGCGTTGCTTTTGCGTCCACGGTAACGGAACCCTTTACTGGTGTCGGCCATGTCGTGACTCTCCTCGTTAAGCCGATCTATTCAATCGGCTGGCCTTTCTTTTTCTTCATTTCGGCATAGCGCTCCACTGATATGCCTGCCGCCTTTGCGAATTCAATTTCTTCGGCAGTCATGTCCGGCGCGCTGCTGCCCTTCCCCCGTCCACCGCCGCCTGCACCGGCGTCGAAGTCCGGTTGTGGCGGTGCTTTCAGCAGGTTCTCATTCGCGGTCAGCCAGTTCATCAGCTTTTCGGGCGGATAATCCGTCGGCACCAGCGCCCGCACCGTTTCCGGCAGCGCCTTAATCCGCGCGTCATTAATGTCGCGAATCACTTTGTCCAGTGCCTCGGCCCGCTCAGCCGATGGTCGCAGCTTCTCGACTTCAGCCGCCCGCTGCGATGCCAATTCACGGAAGTTGCCGTCCTGCGCCAGCTTGTCGAGGTTCGCTTTCTCGATGGCCGTCAGCCTGTCGTTCAGACCGCTGATCGTGCCGTCGCGTTCCGCCACCCGCTTTTCCAGCGCTGCAATAACCTTCTGCGCTGATTCCAGATCGGCGACTTTGTACTTGCTGTTCCCTTCACTGTCCTGCTGCTGACCCTCACGGTCAGGTGTCTCATCACCGTCCGCGCGCCATGTGCGCCGCTTCAGCAAACTGATCGCCGCTTCAGCGCCGCGCCGCCGTGCAGATGTGATCGTCCGTAATCTAGGCATCGCGCCTTTTCTCCTGTGGGCATCACGCCCGAATAAATGGGGTTAGGTGCGCGTCGCTGGCAATCATCGGGTGATCCTCCGCCCGGCGCACAAATTACAATCCCAGTTAATCCCACCGTATCCCGCGCAACGCACATGACTTCCGATAACGCACCTTCTGTTCGTTGACATGCCCGCCGCGCCCTACGCTGTGAGCATCGAAAATTTGCAAATTTCCGAACTGAGCAAGGAGTCATCTCATGACTGATGTTACGATCACCGCTGCCAATGTGAAGTGGGTTAGCGGTGTGCCACCCAAGACCGTGCGCGCCGGTGAAACCATCACCGAAGGGATGCCTGTCTACCGTCTGACAACAGACAACGAACATTACAAGTGTGATGCTGATAATGATGCCAGCAGCGAATTCGCTGGCGTCGCTTTAACAAATGCGGTTGACGGACGTGATATGCTGATCGCCCCGCCCGGTGCTGTCATCAACGTCGGTGCAACCCTCACGGCTGGCACAATCTATTCACTTTCGACCACAGCTGGCGGCGTCGCCCCGGAAACTGATCTGGCTGCGGGTGACTATGTGACAATCCTGTACATTGGCAACGGCGGCGCGAATCACGAGGTCATCGGCAAAAAGGGCACTGCCGTCCACGCCTAAATGGTCGCTAATCGCCCCGTACAGCGCGGCACGATCACCGATCTCATTAATGGGCTGCTCGACAAAGGTTACACCCGCGCCGCGCAGCCCGTGCTCGATGCCGTCGCCCGCTCGGTTAATTCCGGTCTGATCCAGCAGCGCTTGAACGAACTGGACGCCGAAGCCGCCCGCCTGATGGAAGCGGGCGAGAAGCTGCGCCCGGATAACCCCGTGCTGCGCGCCCTGCTGGCCGATCTGGAGGACACGCTGAAGGCCGACGCCCGCGTGATGGACGGCGCAGCCGAAGCCGTGCAGTCCACCGGCAGCGACGCCGCTGGTAAAATCCAGCGCCAGCTCGCCCTGCCCGGCATGACCGACACGCAGCTGGGGCGCATCGGCATCACGTGGAATAGGCCAGACCCCGCCGCCGTCGCCCGTTTGGTAGACTACACCGGCAGCGACGCATGGGGCGCACTGCTGGGCAAATATGGCGACGACGTGTGGGGCATCGTCAATAATCAGGCCGTGCTGGGCATCGTGTCCGGCTGGTCGCCTCTCCGCACCGCCCGCGAGATCCGCCGCGTCACCGAGAACCTGCCCGCCCATCAGGCTAATAATCTCATGCGGACGCTGCAGCTCACTTCCTACCGCGACAGCACCGCCATCCACCAGAATGCCAACCTGCCGATTATTTCGCAGGTGGTACGGATCGCCGCGCTGGATGCCCGCACATGCCTGTCCTGCATCAGCCAGCATGGCGACGTCATATGGGAAGGGGAGCGCAACGCGGGCGACCCGGTGCCGCGCGTCGATGACCATCACAGCGGACGCTGTACCTCGGTGGTGGTGGTGAAGGGGCGGTCAATCAACATCCAGTCCGGCGAAGAATGGTTCGCCAACCTGCCGGAAGCCCGCCAGCGCCAGCAGGCCAGCTTCGTCGCCAGCCCCGGCAAATTCGCCGCCTATCAGAACGGCGAAGTCACCCTGCGCGACTTCCGCCAGCCCTACACCGACCCGACGTTCGGCCCCATGATGCGCGAAGCCTCGCTGTCCGGCGCGCTCCAAAACGCCGCTGCATAATTTACGCCAAATTTTACACATAATTTTGCACGTTTTTTGTTTTTGAGCGAGAATTTTTCACGTTTCATATGACAAGTTGGTATAAATGCCAGCGTTTTTGACACAAATGAAAAGAGATAGGCATGGAGCCTACCTCTTTTCCGCATCAATTTATTTTAGAAACAAATTTAATTTTTAGGCGGCCAGCTGCGACGGCTGCTGGCTCATTAAGGTAATGCCCGCTCCTCTCCAGACACCTGTTGGCTTACGCCTCAATGCCGCAAGTATGAGCTTTCCGCAAACCACCTTGTCAAGATGCCACCCATTATTCCCCGTCCCGCCCGCATTATCGCACAAACAAAAAGCGGACTGATCGTCCGCCATTGAGAAGCTGGCTTATCGGAAGTAATTAACCCGCCGCGCTGCCGATGGTAAACTGATCGAAGCCCGGCAGGCTGCTGGCCGCGTTCGCCAGCGTGCGCCCCACGTCCGTGGCTTTCTCATTAATCATCATGTCGATCTGCTGTTCGTCGAAGTCCGCCAGCGTGCTCTGGCTCAGCAAGCGCAGCGCCGCCCGTTCATAGCCGGCGTCGTTCAGCAGCTTGAACATCGCCAGAATATCGGTGTTATTACGGATCTCGCCCGACTTCCACTTGGCGTTCAGCCGCCCCAGTTCTGGCGACTGGCTGCCGCTGCCGGGGAACTGGCGCTGCAGGCGAGCCGCCATGTTCACCACGTCCTCCCACGCATTGCCGAAGCGCACCTGCGCGCTGGTGATCTTGCCCAGCAGCCGGATGTCGCGCTGGCGCAGCGCGTCGCCGCTCT
>ERZ761597.94-NODE-94-length-20651-cov-10.205331_pt1 | contig 20651 bp, 30 predicted proteins | sample MGYA00433093_ERZ761597 | MGnify/ENA primary metagenome ERZ761597 (study PRJEB28899, sample SAMN03785557) | bioreactor sludge metagenome | biome: EBPR Sludge; feature: EBPR Bioreactor; material: 0.22µm filtered reactor supernatant | place: Saint Lucia: Queensland... | reverse complement strand
GCACTCCGTGTGCGCTGTCGCGGCACACCTACGATGCGCGCATCGTAGGTGTGCCTTTTCCGGTTGTCAAGTGAACGCGTTGATGCGCGCCCCAAGCACATCACTCAGCTTCATCATCAAATCGAGCTGAGTACGCAGGCGACCCTGCTCATCTGCAGGCAGAACCGAGTATTGCGGCGCGCGCGAAATGAAACTCTGCAGCTTGCCAATGCGCTCGTCGAGCTGAGCCTTCTCCTCCACAACCCTCTGCTGATGCGGCTGCATGTCAACCTCCGCTCAACTTCGTGCGCAACGGCCCGAACTCTTTCCGCTTTACCTCCGCACCAAACACACCATCGTGAGCGGTGAAGTAGTGCTCGCTCGCGATCACACCCTCAATATCCGCGGGCGTCACGCGCGGGGCGGTGAGACCGGCGTTGATGAGATCTTGCTCAGTGACCATAGACATTCTCCTGTGGGGGTAACACAACCCAAGACGAAGGCTGCACGTCGCAGCGCTTCGCCACTGCAACGGCGTCGTCGATCAACGCCTGCTGGTCCTTCACCGTCCGGTCGAATTCACGGAGCACTTCGACCAGGCCCTCGTTGGCAGCGAGGCAGTTCTTGAACCGGCGGTCGGCAAAATGGACGCGCGCGATGTAACGGCGCTCCTGCCCAGGATCACTCAACTCGGCGTTGATCTGGCGCTGCTCTCCCAGCTCCAACGCCGTATCCACGACCAACCACGTCTGAGCGACCAACAGAGCGAGGAGGAACATCGCCTTGACGCGCCAACGATGCGCTTCACTGACCATTCTTCTCTCCCTTACACCCGCATGGGGTGGGCATGTTGACGGGGTTCGACATCGCTACCGGTACCAGCTTGACCTCAACCGGCTGGGCACGAAGGATCTCGTTGCGCAGAGCGTTCCACTGCTCTGCGGACGGTGTGGTAACGAGTTCGGTGAATCCGCGCAGGTAGAACAACAACTCGTTGGCGTTCATGCGGCCCTCGCGCCCATCGGACCGAAGGCCTCGAAGCCTTGGGCGACGACACCTTGGGTCGGAGGCTTCACCTTACCTGCCTGGATCAACTCGCCGACGGTGGGTGACACCAGCGGCGCCAACCACGACCGGGCCATGCGCAGCGCCTCGTCGGCCGAAGGGGCGCTGAGAGTAACCGTGCGCCCGTTCTGTTCAGACACCTGGACTGAGTAGCTCATGGTGGATCACTCCAGCTCGTCGCCGCGGTTCTTCCGCAGCACAGCTTCGTCGAGGGCGGCGAAGTCCTTCTGGCTCATGCGCATGACGTCGATCTTTCCGGAGCCGGCCGCGCCCGCCTTGTCGGAGTCCTTACCGACGGCGGAGATGTCCGGCGGCTGCTTCTTGACGGCATCCGCGGCCTTGGCCTTGGCGGCGGCGGCGCGCACGTCCGCGACCGCGGCAGCGGTCGTCTTCGGTGCCGGAGCCGCAGCCGGCGCGGGCTTGGGCATGACGTACTTAATAGCCTTGTGCAGCGCCTCGATCGCGCTGGCACCAGCCCGCATGTACACCCCCATCAGCTCGCCCAGCTCCTTCTCGAGCTCCGGATCATGGTTCTCGGAGTCTGGGTTCATCTGCGGGTACTTCGCCTCCATCTTGGCCAGCTCGGCGTCGTATGTGAGCTGTGCGATGGTCTGCTCGTGCATGGCGTTGGTGCGCTGCGCGATACTCTTGTCCATCAGCGCTTCGCGCTTGGCGTCGAGCTGCTGACGAAGAGCCTGGGCTTCCGCCTTGCGCCCGTCGATGATGTGGTCCTCGTACTTGTTCTGGAGATCGTCGATCTCCTTCTTCAGCACGGCGAGCTCATCGACCGTCGGCTTGGTCGCAGCGGCGAGCTGCTTCTTGACCTCGGCGAGCTCGGCGAGCGCAGCTTCCGCCTTGGCGTTGGCCTTGCCCACCATCTCGTCGACGCGGTACTTCGGAATCCGCGCGTTGGCTGCCGCGGCCTTGCGCGCTTCCTCGGCTTCGCGTTCGGCCTTCTCTTCAGGCGTTTCGGGGACCTCTTCCCCCTCGTCCTTATCCTTGGTAGCGGGCTCCTGCTCACCGTTCTGCAGCGCCACGATCTTCGCGGTATCTGCCGACGCGGACTCCTGCGCTGCCTTCTCCGCGGCACTGCCATCGAGCCCTGCGATAGCAGGACTCAGGTCGTCGCCACGGTCTTCGTTCTCGTTCTCGCCTTCGATGAGCATGTCTTACTCCGCTGTTGGTTGTGGGTTCTGGGCCTGGCTCACCGCGGCAACGCGCTGAGTCATTGCTTTCTGCTTCTCCGCCTCCGCTTTGATCGCCAGCTCCTGCTGTGCGATCTCACGTTTCATCTGCATCTCCATCTCCAGTTTGCGCTCTTCGTGCGCATACTTCATCTGGAGCTCCTTCTCCTTGTACGTGTACTCCAGCCGCAACTCCTCCATCTTGAGCGCCGCCTCAGAACCCGGATCCGCCGGGTTGTTCGCCTCGGACATCGTCTTGGCAGCCTGGGCCTGCTTGAGCTGTCCTTCAGCCTCCTCCTTGACGACCGCGGCCTCCTGAGCACGTGCCTGGAGCGCTGCCGCAGCCTGCGCCTCCGGACTGTCCTTGTCGCCCTCGATCGCAGTGATGATATCACTTTTGTTCCGGAGGCGGCTGCTCTGGATGATGAAGCGGTCGGGGATCTGGATACCGACCTCAGTCTTGAGGCGCGCGGCCTGATCGAACTGACTATCCTCGAACGTGTCGCGCTCAGGCTGACTTGTCACCACGACGCCGTACTCACCCAGGGTCAGGTCACGCAGGATCTCGCCTTCCGGCGTGATCTCGTTCACCGTAATCTGCTCAGTCTTGCGAGACAGGCGATCGGTGGTGATGGTGATCAGCCGCTGCTCGGAATAGTAGGTCTGGACCATGTCCAACACGTTCCGCGCGAGCAGCGTGTCGGTACGCGTGAGGTTGTCCATCGGCTTGGCCAGGTTGGTCTGGCCGCTCTGCTTGTTGGCCAACACACTCTTGGCCGCCACGTCTTCACGCGCAGAACCGAGCTGGTAGTCACTGACGCCCGAGATCGTCTTGATGTGCTCCTCGGCCTTGTAACTGATCCGGTCGAGCCCGGTCGGCGTCTGGTTGGGCTGGATCTTCTCAATACCGTCCTTCTTCTTGACCTCGATCACGAGCCCGGTCTGCGCACCGCGCGCTTCAAGCTCGCCGGTACTCATGTTCGTGAGGTTTCCAGTCTCCACGATGTAGCCGGAGTTCGCCGTCGTGTTCACGACGTGCAGCTCCTGGCTGGAGACCTTGTTGAGCAGCTCCTGCGGGTCGATCAGATTCTCCACCAGGCCGATCGTCGAACCGTAGATGAAGTAGGGGAAGTACGGCACCACGGTGAAGTGCTTGTACGGACTCCAGTCGTCGTGCAGCACCAGATTGTCCGCGACCACCGTCCAGCGGATCCGTTTGATCAGCTGCTTCTTCACACCGAGGTTCGGCGAGGCAGCCAAGTGCTGGGAAATCCGCTCGCGGTCCCAATCAGCCGGGATCATCGTCATGTCACCCGTGACGGTGTCGATGAAGTGCTCCGCCTTATCCAGCTTCCGGTGCTGACGCTCCAAAACACGGATGTTCCGGGTGATGTTCGCATCCGATGCCGCTGAACCATAGTTCGCGATCGTCATCCGACCACCAAACCGGTCGCGCTCGTCATCCACGGAGTCATATCCGTAGGGCAGATAACTCGTCCCCCGGTCGCGCAGCTGCTTCGCAGCCGCGGCCGAGTACGCGATCTCGATATCATCAGGCGACAGCCACTTCGACACGATCAAGTCGCCCCACTTGTCCGTGTCGTAGGCGTCCGCGTCCTTGTCGATGAGGACGTTCTTCGGATTCAGCTGCGTGATCCGGATCTCACCGCGAAGGGAATCGTCAAACTCCATCCGCGCGTCGAAAAAACCGCGGCTGCTAAATACACCGTCCAGAAACACGTCGCTGCGGATCCACGGCAACTGGTTGTTGTCGCTGATCTGCATAAACACCTTGGTCAGGGCCTCCGCGATCTCCTCAGTCGCTCCCTGATTCCGCGGTTGAAAGGCGATGTCCGTGCGCTGGTAGATCTGCTCACCCAGGACGTTGCTCAGCGTGCTCAGGATCTTGTTGATCGTGAGCGCCGGGCGCTTCACCGCTTTCAAGAAAGCCAGATCGCCCGCATTCCACTGCTTCCCGATGAAGAAGTTCTTGCACCGGTCGAACTTGGCACAGAACTCCTGGTGCCCGTTGTCCCGGAGCTGCTGGTAGCGGTTCCAAGTGTCGTCGGCGAGGGCTTTCTGAGACATTAGGTCGGGTCCTTGGGTAAATAGGCAGCGTGGGTCGGCATGGCCGGGTCCTTGGATTGGTTCAAGCGGTCATGTGGGTGCCGTCGGTCATGAGCAGGCGGTCAATACCGTCCTTCCACGACTTCACTGGGGGCGGAGTCTCCTCCTCCGGAGGCGGTGCGGCAATCGTCAGGCGCGCAGCCCACGCACCGGCGTCGACCACGTCATCGTGAGCACCGCCAGGGAACCGCAGCAGCTCACTGATGGCTTGCTGCACCCACGGCTGAGTCCGTGGATCGGGCCAATACACGCGGCCGTGCTGCATGTGGCCCTGCAACGTCTTGGCACGCGACTGCTTGTCCGTGATCGCCGGCAGCAGCTCGTACGCCGGCCAGTACTTGGCCTCATCCATGTGCAGCTTGAGTGTCGGCTCCATCGCACGTGCAATCTGCCCGTCTTCAATGCCCAGCGTGTACCGCCCGTTGCACTGCGCGGACAGGCGCTGGCCCACCTCGATGATGGCGTCGACGATTTCGAGCGTACCACCCTTGAACCGCGTCACATCCACCACGTACCAGACGTTGTTCTCGTCCTGGGCGATCGAAAAACCCACCGTCCAGTCGTTCTTGCGCTTCTCACCGATCGCCAAGTCCCAACCGGTGCAGACATTCATGTCGAACAACCGCGGCGGGGTGATGTAGTACCGAAAATCCGTCTTCTTGAAGAAGATACCCTCGTCCGGAATCGGGTTCTGCTGGTACAGCGCGGACCAGATGCGCGCGTCCATGCCCGAGGCCTTGATCTTCTTCAGCGCAGCGGTCGGATACCGCGCTTCGTGCAGGCACGTGTCGGGCGGGCGCAGCAATTCGAGGTCCGGATCGTCGATCGGGGTCTTGGAGCGCTCAATCACGAAGGTTGAGCGGCGACGGTACTCGTACGACTCACTCAGCGCGGGGTATTTGATCACCTCGAACTGGTCCGCCTCCGGGTCCGTGCGCGCGAAATTCTGCAGCTTGCCGGCGAGGTCGTCGTCGTTCCACCACGTTTCGATCAGAAGGACGCCGCCACCGGGCGCAAGGCGCGTGTACGCCGTGGACTGGTACCACTCAAGCAGTTTTTTGCGAACTTCGGGTGAGTCCGCCTCTTCCTGGTTCTTGATCGGGTCGTCGATGATCAAGATATGGGCGCCCTTGCCCGTAATACCGCCGCCCACACCGGCTGCGGTCAGTCCACCGCCCTTCGTAGTGTTCCAGCGCTCGATGGATTGGGCGTCCGGATCGAGCTCCATCCCCGGAAAGATGTTCTGGTAGGCCTGATCGCGCACCATCTCACGCACTTTGCGCGAAAAAACCATCGGCAGGTCGAGGTTGTACCCGACGTTGATGATTTCATGGTCCGGGTGCTGCCCAAGGTGCCACCCGGGGAACCGGATACTGGCAATTTCACTCTTCCCATGCCGCGGAGGCACCAAGAGCATGAGTCGCGGTGACTGCCTGGCGACTACCGCGGCCGAAAAACGCTCAAGTCGGGCACAGATGTCCTCGTGCACCCACCCCGCCTCATAGTTGCCATGCATCATCTTGACGAACTGGATCAACCGTCGTCGTGCGAGGATGCGATTGGCAAGTACGAGCTCGGCGCTACTGAGCGCCTTTGAGGCTGTTTTCGACTTCTTCGAACTCTGCATCGATCGCCTCGGTACCTTCCTGCACCAACTTCAAGAGCTCCGCGTCAGGCAGGCTCTCAAGCCGCTCCAACGCCCGTTTTCCTTCGATCGTGACCGTCAGCTCAGCGCGCGTCGGCTCATAGAACCCGCACATCTTACCAATTTCGCGCCAACCGCTGACCATCACCAGGGGTTCGGCTTGTGTGCGGGCCATGTCGATCGCTTCCAGGAAGCCGTCGATCACCTTCTTCTTGGTCATGCCCGACGTCAGCGCGAACACGGCTTTGCGATCGGCGATCGCGGCGCGGATGTTCGGTCGCGACATCAGCTTCCCGCTGTACGAATTCGGGTTCTTCGACTCCGGGAACGCGACACGCACTGCTGCGACGTTGCTCATCCCATCTTCGGCGATGCATTTGACGAACACCGCCTCCTGTTCCGTCAGGGCACGGTTCGGGTTGGCGAGTTTCTTGGCGGCGCTTCGACTTCCGTTCGGACGCTCCAATCCGCCCTTCAATCGCTTCGTCTCAGGCATCGGAAAAGTGATATCAGTTTGACGTGCGGAGTTTTGCAGAATTTTTTTGAGAGGTCCATGGAAATTTGTGATTTGTCCGGCGGTGACACCCCTCCCGGCCCTGCGTGCGAGGCACCCCCCACTTCGGATTCGGATCTGGTGGAGCGTCGATCCTCATCCTGCGTGTGTGGTGCTCGCTACTCAGGGCCTAGGTCAAAGGAATGAATCTAAGCATTCGCTCCACGCTCACAGATCAAAGGACACAGCATTCGCTCCACGCTCATAGATCACCAACACAGAGCCCACATCAACAGCCATCGGCTTCGCCTCAGATGCGTTCGCTGTTGGTAGTTCAGTGGAGTAGGAGATGTGTGATGGTAGTAGCAGGAACAGGTCATCGCCCGAATAAACTGGGTGGGTACGGCGTCAGAGCGCAGCGCCGCGTTGTACGTACAGCGATATTCGGCTTGGAGCACTTGAAACCAGAACGCGTGATCTCTGGGATGGCTATCGGGTGGGATCAGGCTCTCGCTCACGCTGCGGTTGAACTAGGTATCCCGTTCGTCGCTGCTGTGCCCTTCGAGTCTCAGGACAATATGTGGCCGGAGCAGTCCCGGCGCGCATACCGAGAGCTGCTCGCCTTGGCTATTGAAGTCGTTGTCGTGTCACCCGGTTCTTACAGCGCGAACGCGATGCAGCGACGGAATATCTGGATGGTTGATCACTGTACGGATGTCCTCGCTCTTTGGAATGGCACCTCTGGCGGTACTGCGAACTGCATCGCGTATGCACGCCATGTGAAACGACCCATCCACAACGCATGGAAGCACTTCATCGCGTCACCAGAATGAATAAAAGCGCACCCGCTTCGCGGGTGTTGCTTTCTCCGTTGGTACTCAACCAGAGGAGAGTGTGATGAGCAGTATTCCGAGTTTTGAAACCGTGGAGGCCTTCGAGGCCTTCTGGTCGCAAGTCCCCGACCTGACTGGGATTGAGGTGTCCTATGAGCGTTGACGTCTACTACATCCCCGGCCTCAAGAAAGAGACCTACAACAAAATCGCGGAGGTCTACGACGAGACATCCAAGACGCCCGGTTTACCAGCTGACCTCGTTCGGTACATGCAAGAAAGGCGAGATCAGTTCCTCGAGCTCGCCCGCGACGATGTTCCCCCCACCAACAAGGAGTAAGTCACCATGGCACGTACCCGCAAAACGAAAGTCGTCGAAGCAGCCCCAGTCATCGAAACCCCGGTCGTCCAGCTGAGTTGGATGGACCGGCTGCTGCTCAGTGAGAACGGGCGCAAGCTCGCTCGTCCGATGGACGACAACGAGAAGCGAACTGCAACGTCCGCAGTTCTCACCGGCGCTGGTATGGCGCTCGTTGGTCCAGTGGCTGGCGCGATCGCTGCAGTCGGTGTCACCGCGATCGACACGTCCAGCACGAAGGCCAACTGGCAGGGAGTTGGCAGTGCGGCGTGCGGTGGTATCGCGCTCGCTGCTGCTGGTGCTGGGTCTTTGGCCGCTGCGGTCGGCGGTCTGGTTACCACTGGAATCGGAATGGTTGCGAACCGACTCCGCTCCTCGAACTCCGATCGATAGACGCCATCAATCGAAAAGGAGAAATCCATTGAACATTACGCACCTTGATGTTGCTCCAGTCATATATGGGATAGCGGTCTTCCTCGGTCTCTACATCACCATGTGGAAGATCTCGAAAGGACGATGGCTGAGCACCGCGTGCGATATCGCGGTGTTCTACATTGTCTTCAGTATGCACAACCACTCCACGACCGGTGGACTGGTTGCTGCAATAGCAGCTGGACTCGCCGGTCTGTTTTTCCCGCGCCTGATCAAAAAGGCGCTCGCTCCAAAATCTGGGAGATAACCATGGACATCCTGTTTCTCACGGTTGCGCTAATGAGCGCGGTGTTGTTCACCCTCCTCCTCGGAGGTGGGATCTACTGGCTGATTGAACACCTGACTTGGAAATTCGTGGTGGTCGCCTCTTCCTTGATCAGCACGATCGCAATGCTCAGTGCTACCTGCTATGCCCTCTGGGTGGCATTTGGCTGGTGGATGTTCACGTACATCGCAGGCGCATGCATCCACGGTCTGTTCGCCGCGTGGCTCGCCATAAATCACGACCGAGCCTCTCTCAACCGCCCCATCTACCGTGTCGGAGGTGGTGATGCTACCTCTCGTCTTCATCGGTAACGCCGACATGCTCATCTGGCTATCAGGTGAGCATGAAGATCCAGCGAGATCACCAGAAGATTTGCTCATCGAGATCGAAGATGCGCTGTCCTCGAATCTCATCACACCTGAGCAGTTGGAAGAATTACTCGCGAACTTCACGAGGTGCGACATGAGAAGACGTTAACCAACGCACCCGACAACTCAGCTGTCAGTCCTTAAGCAAGGACGCCGGACGCTGTAACCGGCCATCAACCACCAACAATCGAGAACACATCATGGAAATGCCGAAAGAAGTCCTGTCCTTGAAGAACCGTCCCAAAGACCAGAAGCCCAAGCCCAAGCCCAAGCCCAAAGTCACCCAGCTCGACTGGCGCGGACGCGCCGCGGAACTCATCACCCTGAATCTGGGCAAGACTGCTCAGGTCTATTTGGATCGGGCGATGGATTCCCTCACCACCGTGTGGGAATCGAACTTCCCACTGGATGGCGAGACCGAGGAACAGCGGGAACGCCAAGCTCGTCGCCAAGCCGAACGCCACAGGAACTTGACCGTGATCTCTTCGATGTGCGATCAGGCGTCCAAAATGAAGGGAAACCCGCAGGAACGCGCGAACAAGATCATCAGCGCTCTCATCAGCCGGAAGATGATTGAAGTCATCCTCCTGTTCATCGAAAACCTCGTCCGCCGTGCTGGCGTGTCGGCCTACTTCGAATACAAGCGATACCTCAGCCACACAGCTGTCAATCCCGAGATCGCCCTTGCGAACTTGAAGTTGATGCGACAGTCGCACGCGCTGAATGGCGAAGTTTTGGAAGCTGAGGATGGCGAGGCGCTTTTCGCCAACGCCTTCTCCGCAGTCCATGACGCTGGTGAGGACGCCGCACCAAGTGAGGACCACACCCGCGACGGAACGAGCTCCACGGACACCATCCCGATCGCTGCCACTGATGCCGAGGACGCGGAACTCTCCGCTCTCGCCATCCAGCAGTGGGCCTCGGCCTACTGGCGTCTCATGACGAACAACAAAGAGGAGGGCGACGTCCTCCCGTTCGCCATCGAGCGGGTCGAGCCGGGCGTGTACCGCAATTACACGGACTTCACCACGTTCTGCGACTATAGGACCGAGAGTTACAACGCTCGGCTCCAGAAGCAGAAGCTCGAGGGTCTCGAAGCCCTCGAGGCGGTGCGCAACAAAATCGTAGATGACGGCTTCACCATCCCGACGTGAAGCAAGCACATCCCCACCTGGACTCCGTCCAGGTGGGGATGTGCCCAAAGCCCCAGGCAATGCAGAACCGCAACCACAACCCAAGGAACCAATTGTCATGGCCAAGACCACTCCCGCCTTCGAGACCAAGCACTTCGTCTACGGTGTTGAAACCAGCATCCTCAGCGATAACGAGTTGATCACCACGATCAAGGACCTGGAAGCCGCAATCAAGGCACTCAACGACGTCAAGACCGCCAGCACGCGCATCAAGATCAAGATCGAGCAGCTCGACCAGCAACGCCTGGCTATCGCTGCACTGCTCGACGCTCGGCCGTAACACCCAACGCCTGTGCAAGGGCGTGTCGAACGAACTCACTCGCCGACACGCCCTTTTTCACAGCCGCAGCCTTCAGATCCTGATGCATGCGCTCACTCACACTGATCAGAATCCGCTTTTCCGCCACCTTCACCTTGCCCCGCTTGGACATCACTTTCTCCTTGACACGAAGTGGGTTTTTGTGGTGGATCTGCGCCACCACTAGCAATCTTTCAAAACTACCTTGTACAAGTAATTTCTCTTCTTATCCCTATGTTCTTTCTTGAGTATGAATTCTTACTGCTAGGATTGCTAGATTGCTAGAAAAGTATAAAAAACAAAGACTTATCACCTAGCACTTCATAGCAAACCTAGCGCTTTATCCCCTGTTTAGGCCCTCTTTTTACAATCCTGTTACACGACTTTTTTGTCGATCCTGCAGTGTTCAGCTGGGAGACAGAAAAGTACGCGTAACGGGATTGTAAATTCGTGCCTTTGCCTATCAATTCTGCTGTACGCTCTCGACCCCATTTCGCCTGTCTTTGAGTGATTTGACATGTCAACAATTGTGTTCTTATCTGCTGACAAGCCGATCGTGAAGCGCTACGAACTCAACGACCAGAACGAACTCATCAAGCACAGCTTCCCGAACATCTTCGAAGTCACCAGTCACCAAGAGCAGATCACATCTCTCCAAGACTTCACAACTGCACTCGAAGCACACGCCAAGAAGGGCCACTGCCTGCTCAAGGGTACCATTGGACGTGATATCAAGTCTGAATCACGTGCCGGATCCACTGATCCCGACGCACTGACCTCCTGGATCTGTCTTGACCTGGACGGAGTCAAAGGCTTTGCCAACCTGGACAACTTCCTCGCCTCCATCGGATGTGGAGAAGTGGACTACGTTGTTCAGTGGTCCTCCAGCATGGGCTTGGAAGGGAACACAGATCTCCAATGCCACGTCTTCATGAACCTGGCAAAAGAAACACATCCGAAGATCCTCAAATACTGGTTGATGAGCATCAACCTCTCCAACCCCTTACTCCGTTCTCAGCTCGAACTCACCAAGACCGGCAACAGTCTCAAGTGGTCGCTCGATGTCACGACCTGCCAGAACGACAAGCTGCTGTACATCGCTCCACCGAAGTTTGGAAAGGGTATCCGAGATCCGTTCGCGCGCAAGCCACGCATTGCGTTCGTGCCCAAGGTACAGCGCACACTAACCTTGCCATACCCAATCCCGAATCGAGAAGCCCTCGCTGAGAGCGTCGATACTCGGCTCAATGAACTCCGCGTCAATGCAGGCATGCCCAAGCGCCGCAAAACGAGCTACAAGTTCGCCAACGGCGTGGAATTCATCAGCAAGCCCGACACTGCAACGATCACTGGAATCAAGACCGAGCGAGGCTTCGTCTACTTCAACCTCAACGGTGGTGATTCCTGGGGCTACTACCACCCCGAAAATGACCCCTCGTTCGTCTACAACTTCAAAGGTGAGCCGGCTTATCGTACCGAAGAGCTGCTACCCGAGTACTGGGCCAAGGTCAACCCACAGCAGCAAGCCAACAGCACCACCGCAAGTGGTGTGATCTACCTCGCCTTCCGAGACTTCAAGACCGGGATCTACTACAACGGATTCTTCGATCAGAACACCGACAACCTCACACTGGCCCCAGCACGCAACGAAACTCAGCTCAGGCATTTCCTGAAGCAGTACAACCAGGTGCTGGGAGAATTCGTGCCTGATTGGGACCTAACCTGGGAGCCGCAGAACCCGTTAGTCGTCGATCTGCAGAACCAACGGGTCAACACGTACACACCGAGCTCGATCATCCTCAATAGCTCACCCAAGCTACGCCTGGCCCCCTTCCCAACGATCACACGTGTCGTGTCGCATGCCCTAGGCAACGACACCGAGACCGTCGACTACTTCTGGAATTGGTTGGCCAGCATTGTGCAAAACCTGTGCATGACCGGCACAGCCTGGATCCTGCAAGGTATTCAAGGCACCGGCAAGGGGCTCATCTACAACAAGATCCTCATGCCCCTCTTCGGCGCACACAACACCGTATCGAAGCGCATGGAAGAGATGGAGAGCGAGTTCACCGGTTTCATGGAGAACAAGTTCATCGTCTTCATCGATGAAATCGAGAAAATCGATAGCATCTTTCAATCACGCCTGAGCGCCAAGCTGCGCACGTTGATCGCTGAGCCTGAGATCAGCATCCGCAAGATGCACACGTTGCCCTACATGACGAAGAACTACAGCAACATCGTCATGAGTAGCAACCAGACCACACCCGTCGACATCCCACCGGATGATCGTCGACACAATGTCGGTTTGTTCCAGACCGAGAAGCTCCAGATCACATCTCAAGAGATCGATGTTCTCATCCCCAACGAGCTGCCCGCTCTGGCTGACTTTCTGAAGAGCTTCCCCGTCGATCCAGCCAAGCTGCGCACGCCCCTGAAGAACAGCGCACGCGCCACGTTGATCAGCACCAACCGCACAGCGCTGGACACCGCAATCGACGCGCTCAATGCAGGTGATCTGGCTTTTTTCTGGGATCACCTGCCAAGCAGCAAGAACAGCGCCATGGACAACATAAGCGCCATCAAGCTCATGGGCTTCCGTTCCTTAGTCATCGAACTAGTAACCAACCTCGATCCGATCCTTACGCGCGACGATCTCTACATCCTTCTGGATTGGTGCGTGGGCAAGATCCCCAACAGCCCGAACAAGTTCACCAGTCTGCTCAAACACCACCGCGTGTACTTGACTCAGATCTGGAAGAACAAACGCAACGTCCGCGGTCTGCGCGTGGACTGGAAACCCGATCCTGATTGGCTCAAAGGCGCACGCCAAGAAATTCTGGAGAAAGTGGTATGAACGACACCCACAAACTGCTGGAGATGGCGGCGAAGGCGATGGGACGCAAAATCCCGACACCACGCCAGTATCCATGGGCTTGGATCAACGATGACGGAATCCACGAGAACATCTCGGAAGACGGATCGCGCGTAAAAACCTGGGCGCCGCACACCGACGACGGCGACAACTCGCGCATGCGGACGAAGCTGCGGATTAACGTCTTTTGGTCAGACACCGCCATCCATTGCGCAAACGCATTCGGCGACGCTTACGAATTGCTGAACAGCCACGAATCACCAGACGCCGCCCTGCGCATATGCGCGCTGAGGTGCGCGGCGATGATGGGAGAGCAGATGTAATGGATGAAGGAAAACTGTGGTCGCTGATTCGGAATGTGTTGCAACAAGGTGCAGCAATGCAACTTGACTCCGCATCGATAGCGTATGAGACATATTCGGCGCGACTCGATTTCGCTGCTTCCGAGCGAGTTGCGGAGTTCATGAAGCTCGCCGCAGCCCCGCCCGCGCCGGTTGTCGAGGTAACGGACGAGCAATGCGTGCAAGCGTACCGAATCAAATGGGCGCACGAGCCGCTGGCGCTGGACATCGACGCCGAGGACATCGAATGGTCAAAGGAATGGCTGCGCGCGTGGCAGCAAGTCCTCGGCCCTACCCTCGGCCTCGTCACGCGCGAGGAATATGACCGTTTGCGAGTAGCCCTTCGCGACTGCGCGCAGAAGGCCGAAGCACTCAAGCAACCATGCGGCGACGATCCCGAAAGCGCGCAAGCAGTGCGCAACGCGCAATATCAGGCGATCAGTTCATCGGCGCATTTGGCACTCGGGACAATCAAGGGGTCGGAAATGTACGTCACGCGCGAGGAACTGACGCGGGTGGTTGAGACGGCTTATCGCGACGGGTACGAAGATGGCGCTCGGGCCGAGAGCAACACAGAGCGACATGAAGAGCCCTACAACGTCAACAACGATTGGCAGGCGAACGCGACACGCAAGGCGCTAGAGAGTAAGAAATGAACACTTGAGCCGCACACCTCATCGAAATCGGTCAACAGGCTTTACTAACCACTCCACGCACCGAACTCATCGCCACAGTCAACCACTTCGAGAACTTCAAAGTCTGGGCCGCGCCGATCATCGACAACGCTATCGTTGATAACTTATCCAAGGCAATTTTCAACCAAAGGAATAAACACCATGCGCCCCTCTCTTGTTACCAAGGCCATCCAGGTCTGTATTGAATCCAACCGCTCCTTGCTCCTCTGGGGCTCCCCCGGTGTGGGCAAGTCCAATCTGGTGAATCAATACGCCGAGGCCAATGGCTATGAGCTGATGGATCTACGCCTCAGTCAGCTGGATCCAGTGGACCTGCGTGGCTGCCCCAAGATCGATCTCGAAGCGATGCTGACTCGCTGGTGTCCGCCCGATTTCTTGCCGCAAGAAGGACGCGGCATTCTGTTCCTGGACGAAATCACTTCCGCTGCCCAGGCCACCCAGGCCGCGGCCTACCAGCTGGTATTCGATCGCCGGCTCGGCAACTACATCGTGCCGCCCGAATGGCGAATCATCGGTGCCAGCAACCGCATGACCGATCGCGCCATCGTGAATCAAATGGCCACGCCACTGCGCAACCGGTTCACCAGCATCGACGTCGACACACACGCCGAGGACTGGTGCCGCTGGGCCATGCGCAACGACATCGTGGATGAGGTCATCGGCTTCATTCGCTTCCGGCCCGAGATGCTCAACGAATTCGAACCACGCGCTCCGAGTCCAAACGAGACTCAGCGCATGGCAGCAGTTCGTGAATCGCGCAGTTTCGCCACGCAGCGCTCGTGGCATGCCCTGAGTGACCAGTTCAAGGTCGGCATCCCTAAGGAGATCGAAGCCGAGATGTACACCGGCAACGTTGGCGCCGTTGCCTCGGCTGAGTTCCACGCTTACGTCACCAACTTGCGGAACATGCCCAACCTGGACGTGATCCTGCTCAACCCAAGCAGTGCGCGCCTACCGACTGAACCCAGCGCCAAGTACGCGGTATCGGTGGGTCTGGCCAGCCGCGCCACACCCGACAACTTCGATCGCGTGATGAAGTACGCCACCCGCCTGGATCCAGAGTTTCAATCTCTGCTGGTCTGCGATGCGCAGTACCGCAAGCCCGAGATCACCAGCACGAAGGCCTTCCAACAGTGGGCCATTGCGAACAGCCATGAACTTCTCTAATCGCGGCTTCTTCGAAATTGGGATCTACCACGGCAAGACCGAGGTCAATCTTGGCACCCTCTGGCGCTCCGCATACCAGTTGGGTGCCGCAGGCATCTTCACAATCGGCCGACGTTACAAGACCCAATCCTCTGATACCACCAAGGCCTGGCGTCACATCCCTCTGCGCCAGTATGACTCGATTGCTCAACTGATCGAAGCACTGCCGAACGCCTGCCCTCTTGTCGGAATCGAAATGGGTGGCCGTTCACTCTCATCTTTCGCACACCCAGAACGAGCTTGCTATCTCCTCGGTGCAGAAGATCACGGACTTTCACCAGCAGCCCTTAAGCAGTGTCACTTCATCATCTCAATCGAATCGGTTCGCACAGCCTCATTCAACGTGGCTGTCGCCGGCTCACTCGTGATGTACGACCGCATGATCAAGGAAATCAAACCATGAGTATCGCGACAAAAGCCATGCTCGTTCGACTGAGCATCGGCAAGTGGTACAACCGCGTATTTGACCGACGCATCACCGACGAAGTGGCGCTCAAGTACGCCGTCTCCAACTCCGAGGACAAGTACGTCAAGACGCTGATCTCCAGCGCAGCGCTGCGACAAGTCGAAGCTGCTGTTGGCGAAATCCGCAAGTACCACTACGAGCACACACTCCCGTGGGCTCAGGACAGCGTGCGCATCCTGCCCTCAGCGAAGTACATGGATTACGTGGCCAAGTTGGTGCAGCTGGAGAGTCAGTTCAAGATCGCCGTGGATGCCTTCGTCGCCAAGTACCCGGATTGGGTGGCTGCGGCGAAGCTCGACAAGAAAGCTCTCTTCGATGCCAGTCAGTACCCTGATCAACACAGCATCGCCAGCCACTTCCGCCTGGACATCAACTTCCTGCCTTTTCCCGACGCCGGCGATTTCCGCATTGATCTTGACCCGGCGGAGATGCAGAAGGTCACGGCACAGACCAAACAGGCGATCAACGATACGATGAAGGATGCATCCAAGCACCTCATCGATCGCATCCGTGTGCGGCTGCAAACGCTCCACGACGCCATCGTGGTACCCGCCAAAGTCTTCCGTGATGCAACCGTAACCAGCGTACCCGAAACCGTCGATCTGGCTGAAGAGCTGAACATCGCTGACGACGACAACGTACGCCTGGTCTGCGGCGCCGTTCGCACGGCCTGCGACAAGCGGATGACCCCCGAAGCACTCCGTACCAACATGGTCTACCGACACGAACTCGCTGGCAAGATCAAGGAAGTACTGGACTCGATCCAAGGACTTTGATTCATGGACATGCTCTCGCGCGCACGCGCCATTACGGTGATATCGCATCCGTTCTTCGGTTCGCTGCTTCTGCGCATGAAGATGGTGCCGGATCCCACGATCCCTACCACCATGACCAATGGTGAGCAGATCCGGTACAACCCGGTCTTCATCGAAGATCTGAACATCAACAAGTGCGTCGGTTTGCTCTGCGCCACGACGATGCACACTGTGATGCTCCACCACCTGCGTCGCGGTGCACGCGAGCCGCGCAAGTGGAATCTCGCTTGCGACATGGCGATCGAAATGATCCTGCAAGAAGCTGGTGTGGATCTCCCGCAAAAGAACAATATCCTGTCAGGTATGCTCGGTCTTTCGGCCGAGCACATCTATAACGAACTACCTGACTTCCCACCAAATCCTTCGGGTCAAGGAGGAGGGGGAGGAAGAAAAGAAAATCAAGACCAGCCCAACCCAGATCCAGGCGGCAACGGAGGCGTGGAAGACAGCCCGGGCACGAAGGAGAACGATCAGCAAAAGATGGCGCAGGAAGAAGCCAACGCCAATGCGGCCACTGCGCAAGCAGCGCAACAAGCTCGAGCTATGGGCAATCTGCCCAAAGGCCTCGCTGAGCTGATCGAGAAGGCGCTGCGTCCAATCATCCACTGGCCCGCCGTGCTGCGCCGCTTTCTAACAAACCGCAAACCAGACGACTTCACCTGGTCGCGCGGAAATCGTCGCTACCTTGGTGAGGGATTGTACCTCCCTAGCGTCAACATCGAGCCCTCTGGCGAGATCGCTGTGTTCATCGACACTTCTGGATCTGTGAGTAAGGAAGAACTCTCTCAGTTCCTGGCCGAGATCAACGCAATCAACGAGGACATCAAGCCAACGATGCTCTACGTTCTTGGTTGCGACGCAGCGGTACACAGCTTCCAGACCTTCGCGCCCGGAGAACCGATCAACATCACAATCAAGAGCCGCGGCGGCACCCGCTTCGATCCTCCGTTCCGCTATCTGACGGAGAAAGGTATCCACCCGAAATGCGCGGTGTACCTATCCGATGGAGAGGGAGACGGTACCTACCCAAGCGAAGCGAGCGTCCCCTACCCTACTCTCTGGTGCTTCACCAATGAACGATACAACCCCCCTTTCGGAGAAAAGGTGGTTCTCCGGTAGTTCCTTGGACTACATCGTCTTCGACCGAGGCATCCTCTTCAACAGCGTCTTTTACAACTCGGAAGCGACCGAGAAGGAGCCGCTCGGATTCGCAGTGGACAGCACCGCAGACTTCCACATCGCGCTCCACTTGGCGAAGAAGGAAAAGAACCCGGACCCATTGGGAACGCCAAACCGAGTGATCCTCAGCACACTCGGCACAGACGTCTACCCGATCTGCTTCATGAAGTTCACCGATTTCACTCGGCTGTACCTCCTGAACGCTCGGCCAGTGGAAGCGATGTCCGAGCGATTGAAGGGGAATGATCCCCTTGTGTCACTACTCAAACTTCCCCCAGCCAAGTACTCGAAGAAGTACTGGGTCGCTTTCCGCATCATCGAATGATCAGAATTATTCGTTGCTGGCGCACGAAGGAGCCTCGACCCTCCATGACGCGCAACGCGAATCCGGCGCAAGTCCAGCACGAGTCCGCCGGCCCAACCCTGGATGACGTAATCGCGGTACGAGAACGCCTGGAACCAGAAGCTAGGGAATACGGCGTGACAGCTCGGAGAGACGGCAACCCACTTCCTTCCAAAAGAGACAGCCATGAACGAACCCGTCCATACCGTGATTACCACTGCCGATCGCTCCGTTAAGGCCATCACCACCGCCACCGCTGGCTTGGCCAAGGTCGTCACCGAGATCCAGGCGCTGGCCACTGTTGCCGAGACCTTGGCAGGTGACATCCAGCAGAAGCAGAGCGAGCTGGTCGATCTGGAGCGCCAGCTCAGCGACAACACCCGCATGAACTTCGCGGAGCTCAACATACGCGTGGCCGAAGCGGAAGAAACCGTCCTGCTCGAATTGATGAACAAGCGCACTCTGGCTCGCCTGACGGTCGCCGAACGCAACCAACTGATCGAGGATCGCGACATCGCCGTCGCCAACAAGGAAGAAGCCATCTCGGCGGCAGTGAAGTCGGCCGAATCCGCGCTGCACGCGCAGTACAACGCCAAGTTGAACGGTCAGCACGCTGAGTTCAAGGTCGCCAACGCCGAACTGGTCGCCGATCTGCGCGCCGTCAAGGAACGCAACACCTTCCTGACCGATGAGCTGACCAAGGTCCGCTACGACCTGGCTGCCGAACGCGACGCACGCATCCAGATCGCCAAGGCCGAAGCTGGCCGCCAGGGTGTTGTGGTCAACGCCGGGAAGCAGTAATCTTTACTTCGCGTGGCCCCGGCGATACGGAGCGCCAGTCGGAAAGTAGCTCAGCTTGGTAGAGTCCTCGGTTTGGAACCGAGTGGTCGCAGGTTCAAGTCCTGCCTTTCCGACCAATTTCTGGGGGATAGCTCAGCGGTAGAGCAGCAGCCCGATAAGCTGCTGGTCGGTGGTTCGAATCCACCTCCTCCAACCAGTTTTGCGGGATAGCTCAGAAGGCCAGAGCGCCGGATTCATAATCCTGGAGGTCGCCGGTTCGAATCCGGCTCCCGCTACCATGTTCGCAGTAGCTCAGTGGTAGAGCGGCAGCTTCGAGCGAGTAGCTCAGTGGTCAGAGCATCGGATTGATAATCCGAAGGTCGATGGTTCGAATCCATCCTCGCTTACCGATTCCTGCGGCCGGAGCTCGAACCGCACCGCAAGGTGTTCGAGATCCTCGGCAACAAGACCAAGTGCGAGGTGACATCGGAGCAGCTGTCGGGCCTTGGCTTCAGCTCCACCAAGCGCGAGTCGGTCCTGATCCGGGTCTCGACTCCCCTTTCCACCAAGCTGTACGCTGTCAGCTTCTGAGGAGAGTTCCCATGGGTGGTGGGATAGGGATGTGGTTACGATCTGTCGGCGCTCCCACAGTACCCGAAACAGCACCAAAGAAGAGGAAGAAGAAAAAGAAAAAGGATGTGGAACAAAAGACGTACCGTGAATGGCAAGAAAGCGGTTACCAAGTTCAACGGGGTGAAACCGCTTCCGGTCGAAATGCAGACGGCATAGCTACGTTTCTTAGGAGCCAGGTCCAGCTGCGAACTAGTCGATACGGAGGCGGTGACCCGGATGACAGGGACCACGACTTTCACGGTATGTCGGAAGAGGAGTTCCTCGGTTACACCCCCGGTGATCAATAATGTACACCCTCGACGCCTATCAACAGGCACTCAATCGACTCCAACGAAAGGACCTGAAAGCCATGTTCGAACAAGCCACCCGCAAGCAGTACCGCTACCCGACGACCCGCGGATTCGTCACCACCGAGCAGCTGTGGGAGATGCCGCTGCAGTCGAAGACCGGCTTTGACCTCGACACCACTGCGCGCACGATCAACGCCAACCTCAAGGCCCTGTCCGAAGAGAGCTTCGTCGAAGCCAGCACCAGCACGGCGGCGAAGCAGCTCAAGGATCTCCTCGACGTCGTCGTGCACGTCATCAAGGTCAAGAAGACCGAGAACGCCGAAGCCGCGGCCCTGGCCACGAAGAAGGCCGAGCGCGCGAAGCTCGTCGAGATCCTGCACGTCCGCAACCAGCAAGAGCTGATGACCAAGTCGCCGGCCGAGATTCAGGCGATGATCGACGCTCTCGGATAAGGTCGCCACCACCTTCCCCAAGGTTGGCTGACTTCCGGCAAAGACCGGTCGTGCGATCGCAGCAAGGGTAGACCGCCAGATGACTCCCCCATCTGGAAGTTCGCGAGTCAGATAAGCGCTCCTCTTGCGAACGCGCTGCGCCTCTACTTTCAGGAGTCCCTCATGTTCAAACGTCTTTTCGCAGCTGCTCTCGACCTTCTCGGCATGGCTAGCTCCAAAGTGACCGGCGCCCACGCCTTCATTCCTCAGGGCTTCTACCGCCGCGGAGGTACTCACGGCAGCACCCACGCGCTGCGCCTCTACTTTCAGGAGTCCCTCATGTTCAAACGTCTTTTCGCAGC